>VFQN01000612.1_pt1 | contig 65234 bp, 96 predicted proteins | sample 3512371 | NCBI WGS metagenome assembly VFQN01 (sample SAMN10412370, study PRJNA504923) | tailings metagenome | isolation source: Replicate 2 from Balatoc abandoned mine | place: Philippines: Itogon, Benguet | collected 2017-08-28 | reverse complement strand
AAGAGGCACACCTAGGGACGAAGGGGACCTGAAACCAAACACCACAGAACAGGAGAAAGGGAACAGGCCAAAAGAAACCCAGGGACCAGGGAAAAAACCAGAAAAAAGGAAGCAGGCACAGGACACAGGGAGGCTGGGCAACCTGGAGGTGCTTGGTACTTGCGTGGCCCCGAGTGAGATCGCTGTGCGGGGTAAATAAGATTTCTTGCTGCAAGGTGCCAGCACAGATGCCGTGTCGGTGCGTTGACGGCCGTTTGGGGGCACAGCTGGCACACTGGCTGTTGCGTGGGTTGAGTTGGGGTTGGGGCAGGTTGGGGGGCAGCGAGGAGGGCAGACCACGGACGGTCCCTGTGCGCATGCCCGATGCCGAGCCTGCCAGGACTGCATGCATCAACGTCACTGTACCGGCCGGCAGATAGCATGATGTGTAGTTGAGCGAGTTCGGCGGCGTTTCTTGGCAGCGGCAGCTGCTTCAGCACACCGGTGCAACACAGGGGAGCCTCCACTTGTGCAACACCCTTACATCGGGATGAGTCGCAACCGCTCGACCTATTTACCTTAATGAAGTAATATAGTTCTTGTAATCACAGACCATAGGAAGCCCATGGGCAAGCGCGGACGAATGGCAAGTTGCACTGCAATGACTGTCTGTGATGACTGTTGCTACATCGGACGGTCCGTTTAGAGCTTGAGTGCAGCCCCCTACAACCGCTGAGCATTTTTGTAACTGGCTCTCCGTTTCCACGCTCCCATTGTACTCGTTGCCACACCCAATACTTGAATCTAGGCAGCGCCCTTCTGCGCTCGTGCTACACTCTATCCTTCCTACTGTTAAGTATATCCCTGTTATTGAAGCGTAGGGCACATTCCTGCGCGTCTGACCCTGGGAGGGCGAAGAGTTACAGCACTTCTCCTTGCTCAAGCGCTTTGCCGGCGCACCAGCAAAACGGATCACTACAGGCACAACCAGGAGCGCCAGAGCTTCTGCTCTTGCGCGGTTCAGCGCGATGTCTCTCCGCTGGCCCTCTTTGCCTCGGGCGCCAGCCCTGCGGCAGCTGGGCTCTTCTTCGCGCGCCCTACGCGTCCGCCCTGAAGGTCTAGGGCGGAGCAATCAATATAATGGTCTTTCTTCAACTATAGACAGGCCAGCGGTGACAGACCACCTGCACAAGAAGCTTGGAGCGCAGCAGCCAAACCATGCTCACCACCACCAGCACCCGCAGAGCCACAACGGACTGCATACCGATACTTCTCAGCATGGTGGTAGGCTACGGAACGCTGTCCAGGCGAGCGCTTCATGGGCGCAGAGCAGCGCGGAGTGGTGGACGGGCTTGTTCTCACCCTCGGACACGGTCAGCCGCGCGGAGCGCCTATGGAAGGATGTCCGCAAGTAAGTCGCAACATGAACATGTACGCGCACCGGCTCGCGTGGTTGCCAACGCCGGCCCACAAACCGAGGAACGAAAGGCCTCTCGCCGACGCTCGCCATCACCCTTCGGTGCCCCGCCCGTCACCTGTCCTCCCAACCTCCCTCGCCCGGTCCCACATCCCCACTCCCGCCTGCCCCCAACTCCTCCGTCCCCTAACCGCCCCCACGCCCCTCACCCCTCACCCCCTCCACTCGCTCCCCTCCAGGATCTCCATCCTTGCGGGCCCGCTGATGGCGCAGTACGTCATCGGCTACAGCAGCCACATGATCGACACCTCCTTCATCGGCCGGCTGGACAACCCCGTGCTGCTGTCCTCCATGGTACTGGGCGGCTCCCTGTCCATGGCCACGGGCTACTCGGTCATCTCGGGCCTGGCCTCAGCCTCCGAGACGCTCAGCGGCCAGGCGCACGGCGCCAAGAACCCCCGCGCGCTGGGCGCCACGCTGCAGCGCTCGCTGGCGGTCAGCGCCGCAGTCCTGGTGCCCATCACTGCGCTGTGGTGCAACGCGGAGCACATCCTGCTGGCGCTGGGGCAGGAGCCGGACATAGCGGCGGGGGCGGCCAGGTGGGGGCACGCCGCAGCGGGAAAGCGGGTGTGCAGCCGGGGTCCGGGGCCAGGGGGCGGGGAGGTTGGGGCGTGCGGTTGGCCGCAGGGGGCCATGGGCGGACGGGTAAGGCACAGCCGTCTGCTGGATGCGGACGGTTGCTTACAGGCCTTGGAGAAGTGCTTTCCAGCTGGGCCGGTGGTACACAGTCGCTGTGTGGGGGACTCGCTTACACTGCGTATATGTGTATCCAAGACACCAGGGCCTTGCTTCCAATGCTTCAGGTTAAAGCTGACTCTCCGGTCCTGTGCGCAGCACACGCGTGGCAAATGTGACCCGTGGCGTGCCCTGGCCGTCAGCCGCACCCTACACGCACTTGGCTTATCAACCCACCATGCCCCTGGCGCCGGCCCTCGCCCCGCAGGTACCTAGCCCTGACGCTTCCCGCGCTGTACGCCTACTCCGTGGTGGACTGCGTGGACAAGCACCTGGTGGCGCAGAACGTGGTCAACCCCGGGGTGGCCATCACGGCCGTATCCACCGCCCTCACACCGCTCTACTGCTGGTTCTTCGTCAACCAGTGAGTGCCCTCCTCCACCCGCACGCTTGCAGCAGGCGGCGTACCATGGGAATCGCAGACTTACACGCGCCCCTCTTCGGTGGCGATCGCATGCGTCCGTGCCCAGTCGGTGCCTCCCTACAGCCAAGGACGAAGGTGTAGCTGCTCTTTTGGCAACATCATCGCTAGCCTTCTTTGTCGCCCCTTCATTTCTCTCTGCAGCCCAACTCTGCAGCTGGATGTACATAATAGTCTGCTCGCTAACGAGCACCTCACCACCTTCTTCCCTGCAGCCTGTGCTTGCAGGTGGGCATACAGCCCAAACACACCCAAGCACATGTATTCCTGACTACCAAGCACTGCGCAACCTCCCCTCCCTTCCCGCAGCCTGGGCCTGCAGCTGGACGGCGCGGCCTACGCCTACACGTGCAGCCAGCTGAGCACGCTGGGCCTCACGCTGGGCTACCTGGGCCTGAGGGCGGCGCGCACCGCCGGCACGCCCGAGGCGGTGCCGCTGGCGCCCTCCGCCGCCGCGCTGTCGGGCTGGGGGCCCTACCTGGCGCTGGCGGTGCCGGCAACCATCATGGCGTGCATGGAGGGATGGGCAGTGGAGGTGCGCGCGAAGTACTAACTACGTTCCTGCACATGATGAGTGGCACAGAGTTGGATACCTAGGCGTCTTTGGCTTGCGCAGATCCGCGATTGAGTTGTAAAATCCGGTCCATGTTGCAAGCAGCACGTGGCTCATGGTGCCGTTCGGACGTACGTTAGCAGTGCCGTGTCGTGTCGTTCCTACCCGGCGCACCCCGCAGGTGTTGATCTTCCTGTCCGGGCGGCTGCCCAACGCGGAGGTGGCTGTGGGCGTCACAGGGCTGTGCCTGCAGTTCTCCACGCTGGTGTGGCTTAGCGCCTCCGCCATCAGCTCCGCCACCACCACCAGGGTGGCCAACGCGCTGGGCAAGGTGGGCTGCCGGGGCCAGGTGCCGGGGGCAATGCTGGGTTCAGGGTGCCGTACGCTCGCTCGCAACCAGGCAGGAACTGCACAGGTGGCGCACGGTCAGGTCACAGAGAGACCTGACCCATACGCAATACAGAGAGGGAGTCTGCCTGTGACACGTTGAGGCGCTTTGCTTACTGCGCCTGGCTGCTGTGGCATTTGAACCCCGGCGTGTGTCCTGTTCCGCGCAGGGCGACGCGTCCGGCGCGCGGCGTCTGACCCGCACTGCGCTGGGCATGGTGCTGGCCAGCCAGGTGGCCATCGGCCTGCTGGCCTACCAGCACCGCGAGGGGCTGGTGGGGCTCATGACGGGCCAGCCGGACGTGCTGGAGCTGGCGGGGGCCGTGCTGCCCGTGCTGGCGGTGTGCTTCATATGTGAGTGTGCTGCAGAATGCGGGACTCGGGATGCACATGCGCTTCATGTGTGAACCGTTTGGTTAGGTCCGCACCAGCTGGCAGGGGTGGCATGGCGTTCCGCCAGGGCTCTCACCAGGCAAACTGCCTTCTGCGTCAAGCTGTCCAGCGTGCCTTCTGTCAAGCCTGCGTCGTTTCCCAATCATCCCTTTCCATTGCCCGCCCCCTCTCAGTCGACGGCCAGAACGCGGTGCTGTCCTCTGTGCTGCGCGGCGCGGGGCGGCAGTGGACGGGCGCGGGGCTCAACCTGGCCGGATGGTGGGGCGTGGGCGTGCCGCTGGCATACTACCTGGCGCTGCCGGCGGGCATGGGCGTGCAGGGGCTGTGGGGCGGCTTCGCAACCGCCTCCGCGCTGCAGGCGGTGGTGCAGCACGCGGTGGTTGCGCGCATGGACTGGGAGGAGGAGGTGCGGCGGGCCAAGGAGCTGGTGGACTCGCAGGACGCGGGGGAGGGCGGGAGTGACGACGAGGGGGACGGGAGTGGGTCGGGGGGTGGGAGGAAGCTGGGGGAGGCTGGGAGGGCGCTGGAGCCGGTCGGGGCTGCGGTGGGGAAGTGAAGGGAGCTGGGAGGGGAATGGGGGAGGGGAGGTACAGCAGGGATTCGGGATGTGGGAGGGCGGAGGAGGGGACTGTGACGCGGTGGGAGAGGCGGACGAGGGACAATAAGGCGTCTGACAAGCAGAAGCATTAGATTGGGCATTGTTATTGCGATTCATGTTAGCATGTTGGCAGGATGTAGTGGCGTTCTTTTTTTAAGTATTGCGGGAGGGGCGTGTGTGTGGTGGTGCACGACGGGACGAGGGACGAGCGGGTGTGCGGGAGAGGACAGACTGGAGTGTTCTGGGAGTATGAAATGCATTCATTGGCCACATAAGGCCGGGTAGGACAGCTTGTTTTCAGGGATCGTTGGAGTGTTTAAAGCTGTGGCTGCGGGTCTGTGTGTACGGAGGGGGAGGCGTGCCTGTGTGCGGTTCGGGAGGACTGTACCAAGGTGTCAAGCCACGCGTGAATTGCCTGCATTCATTGACTGTTATTGCACGGCTAGGACCACTCTTCACGATGCTCCAGCGCCCTGGAGTCAGGCTTCATTGGACCATGTGTCCATGTCATTCATGTACCACACGCCGATGGACACATGAACTGCACCGCTGTACTGAATGCGACGGTATTTCTTTCCTGGTATACTTAGGTTACTGCTGTAACATATTGTGCAGCCACTGAAATGTACTGTTGAGCCTTGCGTTGCGCTAGGAACATGGCGTTCAGCGGCGTAGTTGCTGGGACGCCAGAGGCAGACAAGCTTGAAGCTCAAGTTCACAACGAACTTAAGGAGATATGGGATCCAAATGCGGACTCCACCGTGGCCAAATACTGTGTCGCTATGGTCGCGAAAGGATATGACCGGAAGAAGCTACACGGGGCCCTGAAGCCCATCCTTCAGGAGGACACCACTGCTCAACTCCTTGACTGGTAGGTCAAGTCGCCTGGGAGAAATATATGGCTATGCAGGCAGACATGGCCAACAGGTCAGGTCCAAGCGTGCCTGAACGTTTCACCCCACTCCCTGCGACTTACAGGCTATTCAAGCACCTAAGGTTGCATGGTGACAGTTATAAATCTAAGGGCGGGACTCAGCCAAGGTAAGGCGGAGGGGATCTCGACTGGTGTCGAAAAGGGAGCCCACGCCAGCGCTACTAGCGCCCAGGCAGCCTACCCGGATCCATTCTTACGCATGATTGTATGGTGTGCAGCAGCGCAAAACCGGCAGCCAAGGCAGCTGCGGCCAAGCCGTCGGCCAAACCGCCGCCCAAGCCTACTCCGCAAGCCGCACCCGCCCAGGTACGTTGCGTCCAGCCATCTACAGCCAGGTACCTGCTATCCCCTTGTCCCCCTGCGTGGTGTTATAATCGCCAAATGCGCACAGGATGGGGTCCACTGAAACATACCTGAGCCCTATGACGGAGCTCCACATAGGTACCCCCCTCGCCAAGCACCCCTGTGCACGTCGCATTCTGCGTAGGACGAGCTACGCCTGGAGGACCTAGAGAACCAGCAGCTTGATGGTTCAGATCTTGATGATGACGATTTCGGCGACTACGACGAGCATGTAGACGGCGGAGATGGCAGCGGGGAGCCTGCCGCAGCTGAGGAGGCCGACGGCAAAGCCGCAGCTGGCGCCCAGGCAACCCCTCACAAGCAGCAACAGCATCAGGAGGAGCAGCATGACCGTCGTCAGGACAAGGAGCACGAGCGGTCCGCAGCGGGGTCGGGGCGGCCACGGGTTCCTGAGCCTGCGTCCCGGCACCGGGACGCCCGCGAGGACGGCCCCAGGTCAACAGGTGGGCAGGAGGCGGCTGCACCTTCCCGGCGTGCCCGGGAGCCCATCCCCACCTTCCCCACACCGGGTGCGGCAGGGGGCGGCAGGGACGGCCCTGCTGCGGCCGCCCTGTCGGGCCAGCAGCCGCGGGCACAGCAGCAGGACCACCACCATCACCAGCAGGACAGGGACAAGGAGGGCGACGCGCAGCCTTCCGCGCCGTCCGAGCGCCGGCGACTGCGCTCTGCTGTGGTGGTGGACTTTGGTCAGTGGGAGAAGCAGCGGCAAGGGGCTGCGGAGGGACCAGGGGCGGGGCAGGGGCAGGGCACCTCGGGCTCGGGCCGGGACAGGGACAGGGACCAGGCTGGGCCCGGCGACCGACGGGCTGCGTTGCTGGGCCGCTCCCTGTCTGAGATTGGCCGTATGGCGGACCGGGGCGGCTCCGGCCGCGACAGGGAGGGGGACAGGGACCGAGATAGGGACAGGGAGCGGGAGCGGGAGCGCGACAGGGACAGAGACAGGGAGCGGGACAGAGAGAGGGACAGGGACAGGGAACGGGACAGGGATAGAGAGAGGGAGCGAGAGAGGGACAGGGACATGCGGGGACGGAGCGGGGATGGCACCGGGCGCGGCGGCTCAGCGGGACGGGATTTGGGTCCTGACCGTGGCCGGGGCAGCACCGGCCGGTTGTCGCGGTCCCGGTCGCGGTCCCGGTCGCCCGGGGCAGGGCCGCGGGGGGCCCGGGGCGTCAGGGCGGTTGTGCCGGCAGCCAACCTGCTGAAGACCGCACTGCGAGGCGTGGACGCGGTGGGGCAGGACGCTGTGCCCGTGCCGCGGGGCGCGCAGGAGGCAGGCGCAGGGGGCAGGCAGGGGGCAGGCGGCCGGCAGGAGGAGGGCCAGCGGCAGAGCGTGTTCTCGCGGCTGAGGCTGGGGCCAGGGGCTGGGGCCGCGGGGACTGGAGAGCAGCAGACGACGGGGCGCATTTCCGTGCTCGAGCGCCTTTCAGGTGGGGCATTGGCTACGCGGTGCGAAGCGTGCAGCTTGTCCACCCGTCCTACAGGACCGTTTGTGCCGAGTTTGTTTGCACCTTGGGACGTCGTGCCTGATTCGCCTGCAGAACGTAAGGGCCCGCAGCCACAATACAGTGATCACCTAGTTTACCGGTACATGACAGTGGCATGGTATGGCACACTCGTCCCACTGTGCTGTCCCATTGTGCCGCAGCTCCCGTATCGCTGGCCACCAAGAAGCGCGGCCTGGATGCTCCGGAGCCGGGGCCGGGCGCCAACGGCCGGGCCGCCCCCGGGCCCTCCGACCAGGACACGGCGGTGCTCGGCTCGCCCCCCAAGGCGGCCCGCGGCGCGCTGTCCACGCGGCTCGGCCCGGGGGCCCTTGCAGCCGCAGCGCTGGCGGGAGTGCAGTCGGGGGCGGCGACGGGCGCAGGGGGCCGGGACAGGACGGCGGGTGGAGCGGCGGCGGCGGCTGGTGGGGCCAAGGGGGAGCAGGGGGACGGCGCGCCGGGGGCAGGAGCGCCTGCGGAGGCGGATCTCAAGTCTGCAGAGTTTCTCGCGCTGCAGAAGCAGATGGAGGAGATGAAGAAGGCCCTGGAGCTCATGACGCAGCTGACGCAGCAGCAACAACAACAGCAGCAGCAGCAACAGAAGCAGCAGCAGCAGCAGGAGGAGCCGCAAAAGCCACCACAGCAGCAACAGCGGCCTGGCGTACAGGTCAGGGGTGCAGGTCTCGGCGCGGCGGCAGGTGCAGGGGCGTCCGGTGCGGCCATGGGCCGGCAGGGCTCTGCCAGCGGCAGCGGGGGCGTGATCCTGGTGGGCGGCGGCATGTCGCGGCAGGGCTCGGACTTCGACATGGACGGCGTGGTGCTGGACCCCCCGCCCCCGCCCCGGCAGCAGCAGCAGCAGCAGGCGGCGCTGTCGCGGCAGCAGCAGCAGGAGGCCGAGCGGCTGGAGCTGGAGCAGCTGGAGGCGGACATGCGCAGCGTGGTGGTGGAAGGTGTGCACTTCATGGCCACGGAGGACGTGCTGGCGGCGCACTTCAGGTGGGTGTGGAGGCAGTTTACAGCTGCGCGCGCTGCTGTGCATCTTGATGTTGGGCCACGGTCGACGGGTGCCCGAGTGTCGATGCCAGAGCCCTGCTTGCACCTGTTACACTGGCCTCGAACGGTCGCCCTGGCAATTGCAGCCGTGCGGTGCTGGTTCGGTCCTGGTCTGGCCCTGTCCACACTCGCCGCCAACCATCCTCATGCCCTTCCTGTGCCCTTCCCTTCTCTCCCCCTTCCCTCCCCCGCAGCGTGGTGGGCCCCGTCAAGGCCGTGACGCTGCTGCGGGACGACCTCAGCGGCCGCCCCAGCGGCATGGCGGTGGTGGAGATGGCCACCGAGCCCGCCACGCAGGCGGCCGTCACGCTCAACGGCTCGCTGTTCATGGGCATGCCCATCCTGGTCACCCTCAAGGCCGCCCTGCTGCTGCAGAGCGTAGGCCTGGGGCTGCCTATTCCGGGCATCATGGGTGCGGGGCCGGGGCAGGCCGCGGTGCCACCGGCAGCTGGGTTCCCTGGGGCGGCAGGGCTGAACCCCAACGCGGTGCCGTTCGTGCCGGGAGGGCCGGGGGCGGCGGGGCGGGGGCGGGGCAGGGGGCCGGCGGCGACGGGGCAGGGCCCGGCGGCAGGGACGCGGCCGCCGTGGCCGGGGCCTGGGGGTCGGGGACCGGCGGGGCCTATGGGCGGGCGAGGCATGGGCAGGCGGGCGAATGTGTGGGTGCGGGATGCGGGGGCGGGGCCTGCGGCAGGAGGAGCGGCGGGGCCGGCGGCAGCGGCGGCAGGTGCGCCTGCCAAGGCGGAGGCTTAAGCTGCCTCGGGCAGGGAGGAGGAGCGGCTGTGTGCCGTGCAGGGGTGATAAGTATTGAGGCAATTGGGTGTTGCAGGGGTTACCAGCTGTGCAGCAGGCAGTTTGCGTTGGAAAGGTGTAGGACGGTCAAGGCGCGTCGCATTGTGTTGTAATCGGTAGCAGACTAGCGGTAGTGAGGGGCGGTTGAAGCAGGTGGGCATGGGCGTTGTAAGCAGGGAGGCGGGCCCCTGGCTCTGCGCGGGATGTGGACAACCCCGTGACCTTGCGTGATTAGCAGTTGCGGCGTGGTGGCCAGCGAACGCTGTGTGGGGCCTGAGAGGAAGTGGAGGCCACAGTCAAAACAGTCGACATGCATGGGCAGGTATGCGGTCCCTGTATTTTGTAATCCAACGACTAGGTTCCCATCTTAGGCTGCCTCACAATGCCTTACAGTCATAGGCCTGTTGCTGGTTGTCCTGCAAACTTTGCGACTGAACCTTACACACGACCAGTCGCACTATTCAAAAGGTAGCACCAGAGACAGCAGCACTGTGCAGAGGGTACGGCATATCGGAACGCTTTGTTGTCTGTGCATGCCATGCGCCACGTCCCTCAGCCGTACGCCCAGGCATCCACGGAGCCTGATGCACCCGGACACGTACTTCCCTACAGCCGACAAAGCGGCGCGAAACGAGGTAACCTGCACGAAGCACCCCACATGCCTGCACAAGCCGCCGTACGCACCAAGCGCACATGCACAGAGATAAGCCGCTAGGGGGGAGCTGCCAAGCCCGCTCGCCTTCCGCCCTGTCCACCCCGCAACACATCCTAAGCCACCCGCGCTACAGCGGGCCTGACCCCAGCGCAGGGCCCATGCCGCGTGCTGCCTAGTTCATCAACCAACACGTGTCACCATGCCCCGGCCGGCGGGTCCAGGTCCCAGCGCCGCTTAGTGGTGGTGGTGGTGGGCCTTGGGCTTGTACACCACGTCAAACGGAGGCTCCGGCACATCCGCCATGTGCGGCACCTGCACAGGGCAAGCAGTAGTTCGCAGCACAGAGGGGTTTGGGGTCATGATGATTAGCAAATGACCGACGGACCATGAAGTGCCAGGCTGGGAGCTAGCAGCAGAGCCAATAGTACCGGTTAGGGCAGTCGGTGATGGTAGGGCTCCTGGCGTTCAAGCGTTGCCGAGAAAGTACAATCCATGCATGCACGCTGAGTCTAACTGAGTGCTATGCGTCTGTGGCCTGAGCCCCAGCATCTGGGGCGTGGGGATGGTGCCGACAGGCAAGGCCCTGGTGGGAGCCAGGCTGGTATAGCACGCGCATACAACCCCAAAGCCCACAAGCAACAAGCCCACGCCCAACAGCTAGTAATGTAGAGACCGACAGCTTCCCTTTTGGGACTCTGTGGCAATGCAGCTCTGCAGCAACGTGCGCCCCGGCTATTGTCAGGAGCCCCCTGCGGCAAGGCCCCCCCCTTTGTTGCACCAGACCTTGGGGCGCGCTGTCGGGTGGCGATCAGGGTGCTGCAGGTACACAACGGGCGTCGCGTTGTACTCCGCAGTGCTGATCTCCTTGGTGCCGGTCGCAGGCCTTCCGGTAAACACCTGCATCATCACCGCCATCACGCCGGCGTCAGCTTCCACTTGGAGGAGTTTCGCTTGTGCTCTTAACTACTGCCAAAGCCTGGGCTTACATTCAGGTAAACCAGGCCTCCCACGAGTGCGGCAATCCCCGTGGGGAAGGAGAAATTCATACGCGTGAAGTAGGCGGAGTAGCTCATTGTTGCTTGTAGCTAATAACCACCCGTAAACATGCAACAATACTCCTCGGTATGTTGCGGGACGTGCTGGCTGGGTCATCTCGGCATTGTGTCGTTCGTCCGGCAACACAGGGGATGCAGCTCACCTGGTTGTAGCGCAGCTTAGACACGTATCTACTTCTGTGTTATGCCATTTTAATCCTGCAACATGCTGGCTGCCTAACGGCCATGTCCTACTCGCGTTCTACTCGCGCTAGTAGGCGCTTGTAGTTGTTTACGCCCAAATTAGATCTTGGTCAGCTCTGACAAGATGGACAGTATGCTTCTTGACTCCACACGGGCTACAGGGCAAACCGGCCAGTCCCATGGAGGCAGTGTCTGCCACGACAGCACAATTAGCTCGGACATGTCGTCTGGAATGGCTTCTACCTCTGGACTAAACAGCGGCTCGCTTGCAGACTTCAAGGTACCTGGACGGCAGCATACCACGCCACTGACCCCAGCGGTGCCACCGTGCCTCCGCAGAGCGTACGCTGGCATAGCTTCGCTGGTAGAGGCGAAGCCTTGCTGTTGCACTGTCAAGTGACTGCTTGAGGCCTTACACTGCTGCCCCTCTGCAGCTTGAGCGGCTCTTGGGGAGAGGGAAGTACAGCCAGGTCTACCTTGCACGGGAGCTCAGCACAAACCAGATGGTCGCAATCAAGCGGGTGAGCGGCAGCAGCAACAGCAATTCTCATATGGAGTCGGGTTGGTGACTCGGAGGGCTGAGGCGGGTTTGGAGAACATGGGCGTTCAGCAGTGCTGCATGGCCAGCACCCCCTGCGTGCCAACCTGCACGGGTAGTGGACTACTGCCACCTGCCGGACTGCAAGCGCGTCAGGTCTCCCTTCATCGACACCTGGCCGTACACATGGATTGCACTGGGGGCTTGTGCTGTAGTCAACGTCCCTGTTAGCTGTTGCCACCTCGGCCTCCAGCGCCGACTTGAGTCACAGGGGATCCCCGGGACGGCGGACTTGTCCCCGAGGTTCGCGCAGCCGCACTAGAGCATCATGCGTTGTGTTCGTCATGCTGAATGCAGGTAGAGATATTCGACATGATGGATAGCGCCACACGGCAGGCGTGCATCAAGGAGGTCAAGATCCTCCAAAATGTGGAGCACCCGAACATCGTAAAGTGCTTCAGGTGGGTCCCGGGCTGCCACCTGCCGCCCAGCCGCACGTCACCTGCTGCAGCCCACCTCCCCACCTGCGTATAGCACCGCTTACCAGTTGTACCATGACTGCTCATTACTCTGTGCCCCACACGCTGCGACCCAGATTGCTGGAGGCAGAGTTCAGCATTACCCTACCGCACGCACCACCCTCGTGTCCGTAATGCCACGCCTGCCGCTGTGCTCCCAGGTCCTTCCTGGCGGACAATGAGCTGGTGATCGTGCTGGAGTGGGCGGAGGCGGGGGACCTGGGCCAGCTGATCAAGGAGCGGGGGGACCGGGGCGGGGGAGCCGCGGGGCAGGGCTTCACGGTGGAGCAGGTGTGGAGGATGTTCCAGCAGGTGAGCAGCGCCAGCGCCAGCAGCAGCAGCAGTAGCACTAGTAGCAGCAGCAGCAGCAGCAGCAGCGGTATTGCCGGGCTCGCACGTCTACGCTACACGGGAGCCTATTTGGGTCAGGAGGGAACGCAGCCAAGCCCCTGGGGCATGTGCGTCTGGTTGCAGGAGGGGGGCCTGACGGAGTTGCTTTGGCTGGGTCACAGTTAGGCGGGCGCAGCGCAGCGATCCCCGTACGCTACCAGTCCTACCACGCGCTGCCATCCATTGATGGAAAGCATGTTGTACCAAAGAGCACGCTTTAGTGGGGCAGCGCAACGACTTGGGAAAAGGGTCGGACCAGTGCGTATGACCGGCAAGGCTGCGCAATAGGCATTTGCAAGGGGCGTTGCTTCACGCCGCTGCCGCTGCCGGTGCATGCCCGGCCGCTGCCGCCGCAGGTGAGCAGCGCGCTGCGGCACATGCACGAGCGGCGCATGATGCACCGCGACCTCAAGCCCTCCAACATCTTCATCACGGCGGGCGGGGACCTCAAGCTGGGCGACCTGGGCCTCAGCAGGTACTTCAGCAGCAGGACGCTGCAGGTGAGGCGGCAGGGGCGGGCGCAGGGAGGCTGGCGGCCCTGGGTACTTGGCCTCCCGCGAGACGGAGGCCGTAGCGGAGGGCGGGCGCAGGACGAACGGACCCGGCTTGCCTCCAGCTTAGGGGTGTGGGCATGTCACGGGGCCGCGTTCCTGTGCGATTTGCAGCCTGCGGCCAAGCGCTTGAGGCAGTGGGAGGGGGAGGGGTGCAGAAAGCGGCGGGGATGGGCTGCTGGCGGTCCCGCGGCCTTGGGGCACCATTGGCACTGATGTTGCAGGGGTCCGAGGCCCACTTTGTTCTAGTGTCCCTGGCGGACGGGGTCTGGCTCTTAAAGGCATGGGACAGGGCGCACAGCTGCACACCGCGGTATGAATTCTGCGCATAGGTGGTTGTACCGCGAGTACACAGGTAGCGTGCGACGCATCTGCATACGGTAATCACTGCCGTCCTACTGGCCCCTGCACCGCTGTCCTGCTGTTCATCGCAGGCTCAAACAACGGTGGGGACGCCCTACTACATGAGCCCGGTGAGTGACACCGCGCTGGATGAGCGTGGACACTGAAGCTCGAGCTTGGACAACGAAAGCTGTGCTGTACACGGCACAGAGACGAAGAGCCGGGAGCGCTTCGTTGTTTGCCTCAGCTGCTGCGACAGCGGCCACAGCGGCTGCTGACTGCGTCATTGACTGCCTCCGCGCCGAATTTGTTCACACCCGCTCGCAGGAGGTGGTTCGCGGCCAGCCGTACGACTTCTCGTCTGACCTCTGGTCGCTCGGGTGTCTGCTGTACGAGTTGATCATGCTCCGAAACCCCTTCTACAAGGTGTGTCCACCCGTCCGACCGTAAGCTCTTGCGCACCCTACCACAGCGCACCTTGGCCTCCGCAAGGCTCGCCTACTCCCTGCTCCAGGACCAACTCCCTCTCGTCCTTACCACGTGGTTCCGCCTCCCCTGCCTGCTGCGTGACGCACGCGCAGGCCGCCCATCGCAGGCCACGCTGAGCCCTATGCATAATGCAATCCACATGCGTCCTTTCGCCTCCCTCCCACTGCGTCCTTGCTCCCGCAGGAGAACCAGAGCCTGTACGTGCTGGGCAAGAGCATACAGAGCTGCACGTACGAGCCACTGCCCGACAGCGTTCCCCAGGAGCTGCGCCAGCTGGTCACCTCCATGCTGCAGGCGGCGCCCGCCAGCAGGCCCACCATCGCCAAGGTGGCGTCGTACGTGGACGAGCACGTGGCGAAGCACTACCCGGTCGCGGCGCCCGCAATCGGGGGCCCGGCGGCGGCGAGGTCATAGCGGGGCCGGGGTCGGGGTGAGGGTGAGGTTTGTTGAGGGGATTGGAGGGCACAGAGGCGGAGGGAGCAGACCGCAGGAGGCTGATATGTAGTAGTGGTGTGCCGGGGAGTGGGTGAGGGCATGCGTGCGTGCGATTTGGCTTGCGTTGGGATGCTCGTGCTTCAAGCTACTGGTTCTGCAAAGAGCCCAGCCCCACACCACATTTATTCTGGTAACGTTGTTGCTGCTGAGTGACAAAAGGCCGGCAGGTTTCAAGTCGGCACGGGCTGCCCGCAGGTCTCAGATAGGCTGCTGGGGCGGAAGGTGATTTGGACCCCTGACCTGTGTGTATGCAGTTGCCTAACATTTGTGAGCAGCGTTGACAGGACTTGTTCAGGAACTGCCCCGACGTCTTCGTTACCGGGATTGCGTTGGTGTGCTGTGACTAGCTGTGCTTCATGGGTTCATGGCGGCAAACCTAGTGTAGCGCCACCTGTGGGCCTGCTGTATGAGGCACGGGGCATGGTACGCGCGTCCCAGGGTCTTTCTTGCGCCGTTCTCCTTCGTGCATCGGTCAGTAGTACATATCCATTTGTGTGGCGCGGCTGCACAACACCGCGTCAGCGCGCGTCAGGGGGGGGCGGGGCAGCAATGCCTAGGGCTGAAAGGCTGCCGATTGGACCGGTGTGCAGTACCGGTGCCTGTGTGCCAGTGTGCAGGGACGGTGCTCCCTGACCGTTGCGGACTCGGCCGCGCGTTACTCGGCGTGCGTTGTGCTGGTGCCATACAGGTTGCTGCGGGGAAGTGCATGCGCGCTTGCATGCAGCCATGTAGGCAGTTTGCGAGGTGCAGATAAAAACGGAGGCAGGGCTGGGGAGCGGAAGATGGCAGGCGGTATTGTGCTTGCATGTGTGGGTGCTTCTGCTGACAAACGTGAGTTGCTTCCACTAACAATCTTGATGTGCAAAGACAACGGGTGTTTCCTGAAGGGCAATGTAGGTGCGCATGGTGGTGGCAGGACCCGTGGCATACCGTTAGCGTACGTCCGAGATGATGCGTGTAGATGCGAGGGCGTGCGGTCATTGGATTCTGAGGAGTAGGAAGGGACAGGAGTAGGAAGGAGAGGGGCGTACGATAATTTGGAGATGGGCTCCGTTGCTAGTGGGTGCGGTCCTGGTGCGCTGACGACTGTGTGGTACAGAGCCCAAGGGACCCCTTGACTTGGCAATTGAGAGTTACTTGTGGGTTGCGTCGTGGGGCTGACGATGCGCCTGGCCCTACGCCCCCTACCTCAGCCTACCACGTGTCACGTGTCATGCGCGCAAGGGAGGAAGGGAGCAAGGGACGACGTGGCAGCGGTTGTGGGCCAAGAACCCAAACCTGGCCCAGGAGTTGTGTGCAATAGACCAGTAGGGCCCGCTACCCGGCTTCTTCCGTTGCCTGTAATGCAAGTGCTTGGCTAGTCGGCTTTTGACCCGCAACGCCTGACGCTGCCCTATGCAAACTCGCTCCTCGGCAGCACGCAGCACCGCCGACTGATCAGTCATGTTATCCTGTAATGTTTTCCTCATAGTGTCTGCAGTCTTTGACATCAGCGAGCGGCACTGACCACGACCACAACGACCACACAACGACCACCAAGGCAGTGGCCTTGGTGTGAGGCTGGCAGGCACCTGATAGGTCGAGCAGTTTACAGGTTACACGATCTCTACACCACCGGCGCAACAATGGGGCGAGACCATGCGCCACGCCTGGACGCGCGCCGGCCGGCAGAACGCTAGCGCACACAACAGCGCCGTCCTGCGCCGTCCGACGGTCAGGACAGGTTAGGACCAGTGGAGCCACAGGCGCCTAGATAAAAAACACTGTAAGACCCGACGCCTCAAAGCATACGGCGTTGCCGCAAAGAGCAGTTGCGGCGAAGCGCGGACTGGTGGGGGCCTTTGTGGACACAAGTTGCCGCACGTTTCCGCCCACACAACCCGGCGGAGGAGCATCCTCCAGATACGCGCGCGCAGACAAGTCACATGTCAGGATGTCATGCGTAGTAATAGACCGTCCTAGTGAGCACGCGAAAAGGCTCGAGACACACCAGGCACCGTGCTTGTCAGGTGCACAGAAAGGTGTACTGCCGCTACATGACAAAAGATGCATGCGGGCCAAGACGAGAGTCACGTGCCCGCTGAAAGTCGAAGGACCCGTACGTTTGGATCCGCTCTCACCCGCACACATGCACAATACACGGCAGTTCGCTGCATCGCTACACATGCATAGTACGGTTCCGCTTGTCACGGTGGAATATCGGGGTTATGAAGCAGGGATGGACAACGCGCTTGAATGAGGGTGTCAGGTGTCCGAGCAGTCCAACATGTCGCGTCCGCATTTGCAGCGTACCGTATCAAAGATGCACTCAAGGTCCACTATGTCCACCGCGTTGCGTTCAATGAATTTCACTTCAGATGCACATGCTCGGGGCCGTGCCAGCATGCATAGGATGGCTGACACGTGGTCCCAGCGCCCGCTGCCGCTTGTTCTATTCGCATGCTCACGCCTGCCGCTCAGCCCACGCACAGCAACAAACACAAGCTGCTTCACCACACGCACGCCCCTGCCAACAGGCCGTTCAGTACAGAAAGCGACCGCACGAAAAGGACCCGAGGTACGGCCATCTTAAGCCGTGGTAGCATGTCTCGAGGAAAGGCGCCAACCCTACCCAAGCCACTGCAACGACCTTGGGTGCGGTAGCAGGAAGCTCAGACCGGCCCTGCGCACCCCTTGCAATAAACTCACGCTCATCATGATTTGAACGGTCCTTGTCAACTTCTCACCCCGTCTCAGCATTACTTTACTTCTTGCCCCCGCTCCCTCACTACAGAACCAAAAACGCTCAAGCAACGGCCCCAGGCCCGGCACCAGGCCTCCGCCCCAGCCCCAGCCCCAGCCCCAGCCCGCCCTCCCGCGGCCATCAGGCTATCGGGCCATCAGGCCCCGCCACCCCCTGGCGGCCCCGAAACGCTCCCTCGCTTCCCAATCACACTCAGCACCACCTGCCGCCTCCCACCCTCGCCTCCTGCACCCGCACCCGCCCCCCCATGCGCACGCAGCCCCTTGTCCACCTGCTCCCGGGTCAGCAGCATGCCGCTGGGGCCAGACGCCTGGGGACCCATCAGCATCCCTGCGTCCGCACACGACTGCCGCCTGGCACGCGCAAAGCGCCCAGGGGACACCTCCGCCCCTGAGCCCTGCCCCTGCCGGCTCCCCGCCGCGCCCGAGGGACCGTCCGCCGCAGTGCCAGGCCGGGCAACGGTCCTCGCGGCGGCAAGGCCGGCAGGGGCCGCTGCCAGGCTGCGCCGCAGCAAGTCCGGTCCGGCTACGGGCAGCGCCTGCTCCCCCGAGTGGCGCGCATGTGCTGTTGCTGCAGCTGCTCCCCCGCCCATGTTCCCGTGCTGTTGCGGCCTGATCCTGGCTGTGTCGAAGCCGAGCCTTGGCACAGCGTCAAAGTTACGGTAGTCCAGGCCATGCCCCGCGCCCGCGTACCCGCGGATGAGTCCGCCCGCCGCGCTGGTGCCGCTGCCGCCGCTGTGCTGCACACCGTCGGTGTACGGCAACGCATGCGCCATGAAGCTGCCGCTACTGCCGGCGACGCCGCCGCCGCCGCCGCCGCCGCCGCTGGCCCTGCCCCGTACAGGCGACACAGCAGCAGCTGCCCCCGGCCGCAGGGGGCATCCCATGCTGTATGACCCGGCAGCGTGCCGCGGCGCGCCCCCCGGTGACGGAAGCCCGCCATGCCCCGGGCTATGAGGCCATGATGCGGCCTCGGGGTGGCAGCTACCAGTACCAGTACCCGGGCTGTGTGCATCAGGGGAGGGAAGCTGCGGGCAGCTTGAATGCAACCCAGCAGTGCCCTCTGCCGGTGCTGCCATTCGTGGCCCCTGGTTGCGGGGCAGCAGTACCGAGCCGCCCGACCTCACACCCGGACACCCCGGCCCGGCGGCCCCCTCATGGCTGCCCACAGCATGCCCATGCTCACCCCCGCCTCCGCCACCCCCAGGCTGTCCCCCGGAGTGTGCTAGGGAGGCCCGCTTTGCCGTGAAGCTGCCACCGCTGCCGTGGACTCCGCCCGGCCCGCCGCTGTGAGGCACTGGGGATGGCAGCTCAGGCAGCTGCGCACGAGCCTGGGCGCGTGCCGCGGTCGCCGTGGTCGCGGCCTGGGAGGGTGCAAAGGACTGCCCGCCACGAGATTTCAGCAAGCGGATGCCGCCTGGGCTGTAGCTGTGATTGTTCCCCGGCGATGGGGGGCTGGAGTCTGGGCCGGCGGTGCTGGGGGCCCATGAGTGGCGGAGGTTGTTGGGCGCCGCGTCTGCTAGGCGGGAGCGTTGGGCGTACGGGTTGGCGGCCATGGATGGGGAGACGTCCCGGCAGGCACCAGGCGAGGCCAGGGGAGACGGGGCGCCACTGGTGAAGCTGGTTGGGCGCATGGATTGCTGGAGGGATCAGGGGGGCATGAGCAGGGGTTGCCAGGGTCAGTAATTGCCAGTTGGTTCTCGGGCAGCGGTACATGATGCGTCTTCTCTGCCTCAGCCCATAAATGCAAGGATGCCCGCGACTGCATGCTGCACTGCACCTGCCCAAGCATGCATCTAACCCACGCCCTCGCCCTGCCTTGTTCCCTTGCGCAGGCTCGCCACCACGCACGCCGTGCCTCACCTCCGGCCCCAGCAGCCCGTGCTCCGCCGCCGCCAGCACCACCTGCGTGGGCGCGTGCAGGCCATGCGCCACGTGTGCCGGCACGGCACGTGGCACCGGCGCCAGCGGCACCTCCCCAGGCGGCACAGCTACCCGCAGCTTCCGCCGGTCAAACAGCTGGCTCGCCCCGGACGCCGCCCCCGCCTCCGCGCCCGCCCCCGCCGCACCCCCAAGGCCCCCCGGAGGCACCATGAGGCTGTGGCGGGCCTCCCCTGGTTCGTAAGCATTCAGTGCCAGCTCGATGATGGCCTCGTCGGCACGTGACATGGCCCTGGCTTTAGCCTTGCTGCGCCCACGGAGTACGGCAGGGGAGATCATGGCGCCGCCCTGGTGCGGAGTCCAGCTGCCATCGTCGTCCACGTCAAAGTCCGAAAAGGCGCCGAGGGAGTTTGTGGTGGCTCGCGAGCGGGCGGACGTGCGGGAGTTGCGTGAGGCGGCGCGCGACACGTGGCTGCACGCGTCGGTGTCCACCCCGTCATCGTCGTACGAGTCGTACTCGTAGTTGCTGTCGCCGCTGTCGCGGTCGGGACCGCCGTACACGCTGGAAGCGCAGGACCGGGCACCGTTGAATGACCCGCGGATCGACCCGTTGTACGACAGGCGGTTGGTACCGTTAAAAGACACGCGGTTTGTGCCGTTGTTGGACACGCGGTTAAACGACGGGCGGCTGCTGGCCTTGCTGCGGAAGGTGGGCGCGCAGCTTCCGCCGCCTGCCTCTGACCCAAACCCGGCCCCCAGTCCTTCCTCGTCCCCCTCCTCCCCGTCACCCGCGGGCACCTGCGCCAGCGATAGCCGCACCCTGCGTGGTGTGGTGGCCTCTCCTGAGGCCGCGCCCCCAGGGGGCCTGGGCCGGGGGCTAGCCCCGTCCTGCTGCTGCTGCTCCAGCTTGCCAATGCGTGTTGCGGAGCCGCGGGCCGGGGAAGCGCCTGCTGCGGCTTTACCGCCCTGGCCTGCTCCTGCGGGTGGTGGGGCTACGCCAGATGCGGCGAGCATCCCGGAGCTGCGGAAGCTAGTCCCCTTTCCGTTATCTGACGTCAGGTTGCGGCTCCTGGGGGATGCTGTTGCGCTGCGGGGCGTGAAGATGGCCACGGCAGCCAGCAGGGCGTTGCGGGTGTTGGTGCGGGCGAGTTCGCCGCGGCGCATGCTAGTGGCCCGGCTGGGGGATGGGCCGCTGCCGTCGGGGTGCGGCGAGGGCTCCCAGTCCAGGATGTCCACGCCTGCGCTGTGCATGTTGTCGTACGCGGTCTGGGAGGCGCCTGCGGCCTGCAGCCGTGTCTCGCTGACGCGCTCTCCCTGACGGGGTGCGTACACACCCTTTTTGAGCTGAGAGACGACCGCCACGGACTGGCTGAGCACGGAGTCGAATGTCTCGCCATGGCCGGGCTCGGCAGCTTTGGCGGCTCGCTCCCACTGCGGGGAGGCGCGGGGGCGGGGAACACGAGGGAGGCAGAGCGTGGAGTCGACGTCAACTGTTGGGTGGTCGGATTGGTCAACGCGACGTGGCTGAGCTTGACCGCGCAGGTTATTGCGTGCGTGTGCCACGGCTTTCCGATTTATTCTATTGCAGTTGTGCAGTGCCATGAAGCGGACTCGCAGCCAACCCAGAGAGTAGTACATTCCACGCCATAACAGATGATATGTAAGCCACTTTTTGCTTTTCCAGTAGGATGGGGCTCGCCTCAAGGCCGTGTCGCGTGCGCGGCATGCACTTCAGCTGAGCTTTGGTACGTTCCTTACCCTTGCAACCAGCTGCGCATATGCAGCAGTGCCATTTGCCATCGTCACCCACAGCTAGCTCCGTGCTATTGTGGTCATGGTGGGAATGGTATTTGGCTCGTGGGCATGCGTCGAAAATTCTAGGCGCCGTATGGCACAGGGGCTCCCTTGTTGCATGCGCATGAGAAATACGCTTTCAATATGGCTTTGCAATATCGTCGGCGGCGGGGCCCGAGGTAGAAGTTAGGGAACGAACAACGAAGTTAGAGAACGAACGGGGCGGTATGTATGTTCTATGTTGTGCAAGAACCGGCCGTCACAGAATACTAATAGGGACTCACACACCGTGGCCTTATGGGACTTCTTCACAAGATGTCATGCGGTTAGTTCCAGTGCGAACTTGACTGTAGTACGACTGCGGACCGGGTGTACTGCATGCCCAGCTCCAATGACAACGAACGAAGGAGTGAAGAGTACGTTATGTGCCTGCCCACGCCTGTGCGAAGAGGTACGCTATCCATCTGCACTTACCCCTGCCGTCACACGCGCTGCAGCCCCAACACCAAGTGCAACCCAAGGCTACCCACATGCACATGCACTGCGGCCCCTGTCCCTCACATACATGCCTCACAGGGTGCAGGACATCAAGCCGCGCGCTGCTGGTTCTTGAAGACAAGGAACACCGCCAGGTTCCTCCAATACACGGGGACAGACACTAACACGCATGGCTGGTTGTAACACCAGGGGAGCTCCCTTGCACCACACCTAGCTCAACACCGTTCACTGCTGATCAACTCGTGCACGTGTCAAACTATGAATCACTGTCCACTTTGATACGGCGCCACGCAAGGTCCGCCGGCCGGTCCCATGTTGCCTCCCGGGTGATCTGGTTGTTGTAGTATGGCCGGCGAGCCTCCGCCGACCAGCTCTGTTTGGTGTGCACAGGCAAGGCGCAGGATGTCAGTGCACAACGGAGGCCAGGCACAAGAATCCTAAACGGCAAATGACAGCCATCTGGCAACCACGCACGTCCACAAGACGAAGCACTCGGCATGCGGTGGCTGCACCGTCTAGTGTGGTGGCGCCCCCAAATGGCTGTGTTGGCAAGTGTACGCCATGCCCCAGGCTGATGGTTATCGGTCTGCTTGCAGGGACCCTCAAGGTCTGGGCCCAACCTGCCCACTCCCGCATCACACGGCAGGACGCAACCTAGGTGAGCCCCAACGAGGAAAGCCCCATTGTGCTGGCCACGTCGTCGCTGGGGGCACAGAAGCGTGCAAGGCATCCTCCCATCCTTATGCCCCACCCCCTTCAGCCCCATGCAGCCATTGCGTAGCAGCACCCCGTACCCCACCAGCTGGAGGCACTCCCTGCCCGGGGCGCACCTCTATCCAGACGTACTCCGCCCGGTTGGGGTCCTGAGCTAGCCGCTCGCCGCTGGGGGACAGCCAGTACTGGGGGCAGTGCAGGCAGCAGGGCGGGGTGGCACAGGCATGGGACATTGTACGACATGAAATGGGGCGAGTAGACGCCAGTCACGCGCTCATCCTCATGGTCAGCTCTACACGCGGCTTTCAGTTGGTAGAGCGATGGACCAGTTTGCAAGCCGCCCTCATATGCGGTTGAGGTCGGAAGCCTGGCCTGCCACGCAGCACCTTGACAAGAGCAAACCACGGAGCGCCAACCACGCCTCTGTCTGTGCTCGTAGCGCTTCCAGCCTTGTGCTGAAACGCCTATTTGCGCATCCATAGAGTTGGACGGTCACCGTGCACGGCCCAGCAGGCCCCTCGTGCACAGGATGCGTCTTCTCTACCGATAGTCCACACATACGATGGTTCGCCTCCCGGCAACAGCAGGGCCACTACCTCAACTTGCCAGGCACAAGATGCACATTTGCACCGTTGGGTCGAAGCCCAACAACCTCGGCATGGGCCTTCGAGGAAGGTACCTGTGCCTCCCGCCCTTCTGTCCCTCTCTCCCCCTCCGCCTGTGCCTGCGTCCTGCCGGCCCCCCCTCCCCCCGTGCACAGGGACCCATTAACAACCCACCCTCTCGCCTGCCTCGTCCAGGTACGGCACATTCCCAGGGTCCTCCAGTTGCATAACTCCAGTCACCTAAGACGACGGCAGGCGAGGTGGGTTACTGGTGCCCAGGGCCGTCTGCGAGTTTTCAGCCATGTAGGCGAGAGACTCCGCACCTCATTGTAGAACATATATCCCTTGCTAGGTGCTTCGCCATGTTGCGCTAGGCCAAAGTCGTTCACGTCCCCATTCGCGGTGACCCCGGTCGCTGAAACACGTAGGAGCGCTAAGAGCACATAGAGTAACATATCCAAGTCAAGCACAACGCAACATGTGTCAGCTGAGACAAGATGGGACCTGCTGCCTCCCTGAGCTGTCCCGACTTCCTGGACACAGCAACCGTCGTGCAAACCGATGTTGCAGGCCCAAGGCAAAAGGGCACCTGCACGGTGTCCTCTGCACTCCGAACGGTTCATTTATATAAAGCTGGCATGTCATGACCTCATGCAGCTGTAGGACAGGTCTCACTTCTGCTCTCCTAGCTTTGCCAAGGTTGGCTCGTGCGGATTGTTGGTGCATTCACGCGCCCGATACACCTTGGTCCTGTTGAAACGATGGGCACTTCTAGTGACGCTGGCCGGGGTGGCTTCCTTGCTTCTTTCCTCGAGCTTTTCGACGTATCGGAAAAGTAGGTTATAAGCGGCTGCTAGGGACGTCCAGATCACCAGGGCGCCAATTGAGCTATGTTGTTGTATACGAAAGGGCTCTCGGCTTTCCACAACTCGTTCGACGGCACGCTTTGTAACGGTACAGGGGACTGTCCCCTGTTGTTGTCCCCTCCCGTCCCCTCCCCTAGCCAATCGGCTCCCCGCGTCCTTGCCCCCCTGCCAGCGTAGCACCTTTCCACTTCCCCCACCTGCCTCACCGTTCCCTCCACCTGATCCTAATCCCCTCCCTCTTTCCACCCATGCATACCCACTACCCTTCCAGGCCCTTCCACGCTACCTCCAGCAACCTGGCCCACGCAGGCTCCCGGCCCGCCTCCCCCGCCTCCCCGCCGCCCGCCGAGCTGCCGCCCGACCTGCTGCGCCTGGTGCTGCGCCGCTGCGACCCCGACACCCTCACCGGCACCGTGCCGCTGGTGTGCCACACGTGGCGCAATGCGGCACGCGACCCTTCCCTGTGGGCCGACCGGCTGTCGCAGGAGATGCTGGTAAGTCCACGATGTAGGAAAGTGCTACGACATTGAAGGAAGGGTTTGGCTAACCCTGACGCCTCCAAGCTGTCAGATATGGCGCTGAGCTCGAGCGTGTAGTGCTGTAGTATGCCGTGGTGGAGCCCGGGCCTTGGCCGGGTCCTGGCTAAGCGCCAGACTGCTTCCCTGTAGCCAAGCGTCGCGTGCAAGTAGTTCGTACCAGTTATGCGGTGAGCTGCAGCTCATGACGCGTTCGTTCCGTACTGCATTGTGCTGTGCCGTGTCGGTACCCCAGGCGCAGCTGGAGCTGCTGGCGGCGCTGGGCCCCGCCGTGGCCCCCGGGTCGCTGTTCCTGGCGCTGAGGGGCAGGAACCTGCTCCGGAACCCGGTGCGTACGGAAGCAGGGGGTGGCACCTCGTAGTTGCCAGCCCCAACACAAGCTCACCAGCTGCTGTGGATACTTCCCACCTGCAGTTGCATGGTCCACATGTGCCGTTCGCTGTTGTCGTGCAAAGCAACCTTGTCCCAATGAGGACGAGTGCGTAGCGCTAGGCTTTGTTCCTGAAACCCGCTGGCGTTTCCAGCTCCTGCCCCCGCGCCCTCTTGCCATCCCACACCTGCCCCTCACTGCCGGCCCCCCACCGCCCCCAGACGTTCCGCCGCGACGCCAACACGCTGCTGCTGCAGTCGGGCCGCTCCGCGTGGAGCAAGTGGCAGCGGAGCGCCTGGGTGGGTGACGGCTGGCGGCATGAGCATGGTTTGCGCCATGACGTGGGTGCTATCCTAGCTTGACCATGCCAAAATCTGTTGCATGCATGACGACTTCCATCGCAGTTCACCAGCCCAGCTACCGGTGTCCTCGCTGGGCGTGACGCTACATCATGTTGCCCCTAACCGGGACTCCCCGCACAAGGTGACACTCGCAGTGATCGCCTTTGCCCCCTTCCCGCCTACTCTACAACCAGTCAGCCATGCTACTATGCATGACGTTGCCCCGCGCCGGTCAACCCAACTGCCCCCTTCCTCCCCAGGTGACCACCACGACCGTGGCTGACGGCGTGGCGTGGGAGCTGCCGCCCGCCGGCATCCGCACGTACGGCAGTACGGGCAGCGCCGCGCCGCCGGTGCCGTTGCCGTACCCCGGCGGCGGCGGGTTCCGTGTGGCGGCGCGTGTGCAGCAGCAGCTGACGGCGCTGTTTGGCAACGGCAGCGGCGGCTTCGGCAACGGCGGCGGGGACGACGGGCAGCAGCACCAGCAGGGCTGCCTGGCCACACCCAACGACTGGTGCGAGATCGTGCAGGTGGGTTCAGGGGACGGTGCCGATGTCCTGGCGGCGGCAGCGGGGCCTTGCGCAACTGGTGCGCGCGGCCGAATGGTCGAAGGCTGCGGGCTGCTGTGCAGTGGCTTATCATGTTGCTCCGGCCCTTATACCCAACCCGCACACCGACAGCCGCGAAGAAAGGTAGGTACACTAGCAGGATGAGCTAGACCTCTGCGGGGTCCACGGGGATCCAACCCCATACCTAGCCTTATGCACCCCAGGTTGTGCATCTGGAGTGTGAGCTGTGTGTTTCGCTTGCTAGCCCTCCCCGACGCTTGTCACCGCTGCTACACCTTGTCTGCCCCCAGGTTGTGGACCTGGAGTGGGAGCTGCAGCGCCGCGGCCTCAGTGCGCTGCAGGCGGCGCAGCTGCTGGACGCAGGGCTCAGCCTGCGCCTGCGGGTGCACATGGGGTGCAGGTGGGTTAGCGTGTGGGCTAGCGTTTGGGGCGGGGGCGGGGAGGTGGTGCTGCAGTCCCGGTCCGGTGTCGGGAACTGGGGCGGGGCTGGGACTACGGGTGCACGTGGGGTGCAGGTGGGTTAGCGTGTGTGTTAGCGTATAGGGCAGGGGCGGGGAGGTGGTGCTGCAGCCCCGGTCAGTGTCAGGAAACAGGACGGGGATTAGGGCTGCGGGTGCACGTGGGGTGCAGGTGGTCCAGCGTACAGCGTATGGGCTGGCCGTTACTGTGGAGGAACGAGCGGGCGGTGGTGCTGCAGTCCTGAGGCGGTCCTTTTACTCACGGAGTTGGCGCCAGGCTTGTTCGTGGGCGTGGCCTGCAGGTGGGCCGTGGCCTGGTGCTGCGCGCTGAAGGGCGAAATGCCGTGCAATCATGTCATTGGGCATGAGGATGCGGCGCCCTGCAGCCGGTGCAGGGTCTGGGCACTTACGGTTGTATCCTCCCGCGGGCACCTGTGCTGCCTCACCCCAGGTGGGACTGCGTGGGGCAGTATTCCGTTTGCCTCATGCTGGACGAGGGCGGCGACGCAGCGGCGGGCGCCCAGGCAGCCGCCGGCGCCGCCAACGGTCACAACCACCACAACTGCGCCGATGGCATCCCGCAGCTGCAGTACTTTGTGATGCGGCCCAGCCGCCACCACTTCTTCACAGGGCGCGTGTGCTGCGGCCACCCCGACGGCTGGGAGTGCTTCGAGTACACGGTGCCGGCCTGCCCGAGGGGCTTCCGCCGGGCGGTGGTCATGCTGCGCGGCAGGCGCGCGCCCAGCTCCATGATCGTGAGCCCCATGCCCAAGTGAGTAGAGCGGTGACTGTCGCCTAGAAATGCACGTGTTGGCAACGACAACTAGGAATGTAACGATGGGTTTATTGCAGGAATAATTATGAAAGTAATGGTTACGCCCGGGCGAGGCGCCGCGTGGCGTGGGTTAAGGGGGTGGGGTAGCGGGTAGGGGGTGTTAAGCCCCACAGGCTACCCAGCCACCGTTATTACAGGGGGCTGCGTGCAGTGCCTGTGCGAGAAGGTGTGACGGTCGCAGTGGTGGGGCTGTGCAGGGCGGCACTTGTGGCGTGCTACGTAGCAGTTGGTAGCACCAGGTGCAAGCCTGTGCCTGGCGTGCTCCGCCAAGACCACGTTCCGCTCTACAACTCCACGGCTTTGTGTTTAGCCAGGTTAATTTGTGTCATCTTGGCTGCACGGCACGGCACAGCACTGAACTGAAGCACGGCACCCTGGATGGCTGCAGTAAGCCCATGGCCGAGCATGGGCCGAGGCAGCGGCTTCGGGAGCCTACCGTAGTAAGAAGTAACCCAGTGTGGCGTTGGCTTGCCCCTGCGTTGTGCGTGCAGGTACTGTGGGGCCAAGTTCGCGGCCGCGGAGCTGGCGTTCGTGTAGCGCGCAGAGGCCGCGGTGGGTCCACTCGACGTTGTTACACTCGGTGATCAAGGGGAGATCAGTGAACAGGATGCATGGGGCTACTACCAAGTACGGTAGGCGTCCCACAAGCGTCGTATCGGATGTGACGTATGCGTTGTGCGTTGGTGTGGTGGTTGGCCAGGTGGTAACGTGCAGGTGGAGCAGGTACGGAGTTGGAGTCGGAAGGAACAGCAGTACACTCCTGTAGATTACAACGCATGTGACTATTATTGCACGGTATATGCTCCGAGCGGCTTGTGTGTGCGAGGCAGAGCTGGAGATTGTGATGCCATGAGCTGTTGTTGCTAGGATCTCCAGCACTCATTAAACAGCATTTGGTGCCGACAACGCGACCACGTGTGCATGTACCGTACTGCTCCTGTACATGCCCTGCTACGGTATAATGGTTTCATTGGAAGACAAGTGCACGATAATGCTGCTGTAACCTGATTACAACAGTGCTAAGCTTGTACATGCCAGTACCAATCGACACGCAATTCCTGTCCGGCCAGGTCCGGCGGTGTGCAGAGACATGCGGCATTCGTCTTTGTTCGCAACACCCAAAGATACGTCTTGGCCAGGCCCTCCTGGTAGGACGTGTGCACAGCCCGTGTGGGGCCCTCGCACCTGGGGGTCGGGCCGAGGGCAGTAATGGGCGTCAACAGCATGTAAACGCGCTACGTACCTCAGACTCTCAGTCGTGCACTCGTGCAAGGCCTGCTTCACACACCTGGGCTGCGCAAGCACGGTACGGCTTCCCGTTAAGGCAGTTAAGCCCCACCAAGCAGCAGGACCGGGGCTGGATACGAAAGGCTTACCCGTTGAGTGCCGTACATCCGCACAGTCCATCCCACGGCCTGCATGTCACACCTTGCCAGCACTACATGATGACTGCCCAGGGGCTACCCTTTCCAGGGCTGCCAACTACCGTGATTTACCCACCAGTTGTATCAACAGGGTGTTGTTCATGATTTGGCAGATTGAAGGACCTGTTGGCCAGGGCCCGCATGTTGGCAATACCGGACATTGCTTGGTGGTTTTTGTGGCCCCCATCCACAATAAGGAGGTCGCAGCCAGGGGACCTCCTGGTCGCAGCGGGGCGGCTGAGGGAGGGCGGCTGACGGCGGGCGGGCGCGTGGGGAGGGCGGGGTATACAATGTACAGTAACGCGCATGGGGGCGGGTAGAGGCGACATGGGCGTGGGCGGAGGGCAACATGCCCCCGTGCACTGCATGGCGCTGCCGGGCGCGGGGAAAGTGCGATAGGCCCGATGCCCGATGCAGGCAGTCACCTCGGAGCACCAGATCGCAGATACCGCATCTTCCACCCTCATCTTCTTCCTGTGCAGTTTGGGCCCTAGTTGCTTTTCAGACTTTTTAGCTACTGGCCGACTCGAGTACACAAGAGGACAACACCCGGTGAAGGCTACCCCCTGCTGCCGCTTGCACTGCCGGCAACGCTGTGTGCAGCCTCTTCACCAGGGGCCACCCGCACCTCCCCTTGGGTGGAGCGTGCGGCAACCTGGGCCCTTCGTTGCACGACGCCAGGGTCCAGGCGAGGCGGCGAGGTCCCAACGGCGAGGAGCGCAGATACGCAAGGGGGAGCTGCCACGATGCATCCAACCACAGCGAGCTTATACCAGTTATACGGGGCACCTTTTACACACATTGCTGGTGCTGATGGCTCCTGGCTGTACATCGAGAGTCATGCAAACCCCGTGTCCCTGATCCCCGGGACCAGCCCTGTTTTCGGCTGGGACGAGCCTGGGCTCTGGAAGGGGGCCAAATCTGCAAAATTACGCATACAGCATGGTGCACGCCTTTGGCTGACCCTCCCCACGGCAACGGGTGCACAGGGTAGGTCAAGTCTCGGTCCGTGACCCTCACACACCGTCCCTCCAACAGCAGTAAGCCCACGCCACACCGCAGTCGATCCGCTAGCCCACCATCCTCTCGAACCACAGCACCACCTCCGGATCGACGCACACCCCTTCCTTAGCCGTCTCCAGCGCACTCAGCCACACCCCCTGCTCCCCGCCACACCCTCGCCTGCCACCACCGTCATCTCCATCACCACCGCCCCCCGCCCCCACCCTCTCCACCAGCCACTGCAGCACCGGCAGGCGCCACCGCCTCCTCACCGCCACCACCACCACGTCCTCACCCCACGGCACGCCCAGCCGCCACAGGCACTCGAGCGTCCCCCTGTCGCCCTTCGCCCCCGCCTCCATCCACGCCTGCTGCCCCACCCTCTCATCCACGGGGCAAGCCCCCGGGCCCAGCATCCACTCCAGCAGCTCTTCACATCCTCCCATCGCCGCCCATGACAGGTGGTTCCTGGTCAGCACCACCCCCCGCTCGTGCACCAGGTACCTCATCAGCCCCACGTCCCCCCACCGCGCCGCAAACAGCGCCGCGTTGTACCCGTGCACGCCCCCTAGCCCCCAGCCCGCCGCCTCTAGCTTCCTCACCGCCTCCAGCCGCCGCTCCTGCTCACCCCTTCCCGCATCCCTCCACCCCGACACGTAATCCGCAATGTCGCCGGTCCTGTAGTACCCCCGCTCCTGTGCCAGCCATAGCACCATCTCCGTGCCCTCCCGCTGCCCGCCATGCAGGTGTGCCGTACCGTCGTACTCGCACCCCTGTTGCAGCAGCCACTCCACCATCGGCACGTGCCCAGACGACACCGCGCTGGCCACCACGTTGCCGCTGAGGCTCCAGAACTCCACGCCGCACACCTCGTGCAGGAACCGCACCGCCTCCGTCCGCCCCGCTGCCGCCGCCGCCGACAGAGCCGCCCACGGCACCTGCCGCCCGGGACGCCCCTCCCGCAGCAGCACCAGCTTCTCCACTGGTTGTCTCCCGCTCTTGGCCGCGCTAACACACAGCCGCTCCCACCCCCGCACCCCGTCCATCTGTACGGCATCCTCCACCCTGCACCCGCCCCCAGCCTCCCCGCCGCCGTCCTCTAGCAATAGCCACTGCACCACGTGTAGCTCTGCGTGCTCCAGGGCAGCTGCCAGCACCTCCAGCTGGTTCCAAAAACACCCCTTGGCATGCAGCCAGCAGAGCGCCGGGAGGTTGCCTGCTGCGGCCGCGGCCTCCGCCGTTGCAGCCCGCAGGCTGCAGCTGCCCGTGTCCATCAGCCATGCCATCTTAGCCACAGAGTCGGGCGTTTTGGAGGCAGCTGCTGCGTCCAGGACGTCCTCGTGCAGCTGCAGCTTGTCGTACAGCAGGGGCCACATGGCCTCCAGGGAGGGCAGGCCGCAGTGGCGTGCCACGGCGCACGCGGCCTTGCCCAGATCGAAGGGGCACCCGTGGGACAGCAGCCAGGGGAGCAGGTGGGCGTGGCCGCAGGAGGCTGCCACGGTACCTGGGTCGGTGAGGACGTGGCGCCAGTACACTTCGACGTAGTGGTCGGGCGGGATGGACGAGAAGATGCAGTGGTCCTGGAGGAGCTGCCACGCAGCTGCCATGTTGACCGTGCTGCCACTTGTTGCGGCGGTGCACAGCAGGGCAAGCTTGTGCCGGAAGGGGAGGCCGGGGAGGAGGGGCTGGTTGTGTTGCTGCCAGGGGGTGGCGGCATCCGCCGGCAGCTGCTGGCTCAGCAGGACCGTGGCGAAGCTGGGGGCCGGGAAATGCTTGGCTGCGTCGCGGCATGACAGCCTGCCGCTGAATGCTAAGTCATTAGGGGGAAGGAAGCTGAGAACGCGGAGCAGGAGCTCCGTGGGAAGCGATGTTATGGAAGCGTCTTCAACAGCTTGGCACTCTTCTCCTAGCTGTTGCATGGTTGCATAATATCTATACTATACACTGCTGCAAGATAGTGGTAGGCCGCGGCCCTGATGCGTTGAGCTTGGTTTCGTCATACATGTTTGGGCGCGGAAGGCTTCCCCAAAGGCGGCAAAGCGCCGAAAAGTGATGTCAGACGAGGTAGCAGTTTCCATGTGTCAACGTATCTGGGCGAAGAACATTGCGCTTGCGCGCGTGTCGATGCAAGCCATGCCATGCCATGTTGCCACCTCCATGCCACCTCCGTGCCTCCCTGACAGTCTCAGCTCTTAAGGAATCCGGAACCCACAGACCACTGCCACACCCAGCACCATCTTGGGTCCATAAGACCGCAGCTACAATCAACATACCAGCTTTCATTAGCGACTGTCATTGTGCGCCCCTGCTGTGAACTAGTGCGGCGTAAGTTCACATGAACAGTGCATATGACGCCTTGCCTGTATCCGAAAAATGCAAGGCAAGCACAGTAAGCACCCCGAAAAACGATACACATGCAAAACGTGGCAAGCGCACATACAAGTATCTCCGCAGCGTTGTCGTTGTGCATGCCTTGCATGCGCCCGCCAAAGTTGCCGGTACAGTGTGCGCACCTGAGCTTGGCGTATGACCATCATCCTGTACACCACATAGCACTCGCAACAGGTTCATACCCCGAACCCTCCACTTGCACGTAGCCACACCCACTAAAGGACGCCGGTGCCATGAACGAAAAGCACTTTCCGCACCCTCTCTCCATCCACACCATGGCCTATCGCATCCTCCTGCACCATGGCCTGTCGCAGCTTGGCCTGCCCTTTCTCGTCCTCCCCACAAGCGCCCCGCGTTAGCAGCTCCGCTTTCAGCCGTCCCGTACCTCGCCAGCACCAGCAGCCTCCGACTTCTGCTTACTTCTGCTACTCCACCGCAGCTCCTCCGCCCTCACTGCCCCTTGCCCGCCTCCTCGCCGTCCCCCTCCGCCATGCCCACCAGCCCCACCAGGTTGCGGAACTCCTGCTCGCTCAGCGTCAGCACCTCCGCCGCGCCCGTGTCGGCGTTCTCCACCTCGATGGGCGTCATGCTGGCCTCCCACTCGCCGTCGCTGAGCATCATGATCACGCAGCGGTCGTCGCTCAGGTCGATCTGCGGCCGGACCGGAGGGACAGGGAGGCGAGCACCCGGTAAATTGCATGTACGGTAGTTGAAACGATGACAAAAATTCGACGTCCAGTTGAAGCCTGGGACGTAGCCTGGCTTACCCCTGAGGCAGCGGACGAATGCCAAGAGGTGCCATGGGCCCACGGCCAGCCGCGTGCAACAGTGCGACACAGTTGAAACTAACGCAAGCATGCAGGCAGGTGCGCTGCGTGCGTTCGGTGGGCAACTCGGCGGTGCTGTGGGGGCGGCGCACCTGCTGCAGCGTGTCCGTCTGCAGTGCGTAGACCTTCCCGGCCGGGGAGCGAAACAGCAGCGTGCCGGGCACCTGAATCGCGGGAATACAGGCAGCACGATGAAGTTCATTGCGTCAGCACGTCTGCCTCATGTTGGGTGCCTAGGCACAAACTTGCAACTGACGGGTGACCATGGGCCTACAGTTTCACGCGGGGAGGATATTTTCACACTACCCACGGTCGCCGGCCCTGCAGCGCTACTACGTGTGGGGGCAAAATGATTGATACGTCTGCTGTTTGCTGTGTTTGTGATTGTGTACTTCCAGCGGTACAACTGTGTGCCACGTCACCAACCAATTCGTAGCCGCCATGCGGTTGCAGTCCCATCGACTCCCTGAGGGCTGGCTGTTGCCCGCGCGTGTGCTTACCTCCATGTCTAGGCGCACAGCGTACCACTCGCCCTTGTTGGACTTGACCCAAACGCGTCCATCAAAGCTGCGCTTAAAGTTGTACTTGCTGCAGTGCGGGAACGGTGCGGAAGCTGTCATGTATCAACAGGAAGGCTGAGTGCCTGGGCTCTTCCCCCGGGTGGCACGTGGGAGTTGAGGGAATAGGCCTGCCCGCCATACACACCTCCGGAGCGACTCGACCGCCTTTTGGGTCAGCTTCCCGCTGTCCAGTAGCTCGTCGTAATCAACCAGGCCGCGCCTGACAAACTCCTGGTCAATCGCCTGCGCTTGGAGCGGCACACCAGCGCAGACGAGCCCCGCAAGCCCGGCAAGGAGGAGTGATCGACGAGAGCTATCAGGGAGACGTCCACTAGTGCTGCAGCCTTGCATGTCGTTCCTCAGAGAGCACTGTGCATGTACTGGTCGCGCCGCCAGCTTCGCGCCACGCCTTGCATGCCTGCCGACATGCCCAGTGCCTTTAAGCTGCTGACGGATAGCTGCCTGCATGGTGCTCGAGCGAATGCCGCGCTTGGACTCGCAAAGAGCAGTGTAGACGAGCGGCGACCCACTGGACACTGTGTGACAAGTAGAGCAGCAAAACCTGTACCAAGTACTACTTCTTTACGTGCAAACTGTATTATTCCGGTGGCAGTTGGCCCCGGCGAAACGAACTCGCAAACGGCAAATGCATCGCCCGACAGCTCCGCCAGTCACGCTTACTTGGTAATCCATATTATGCCTATGAGCAATGTGCTTCTACAACAAACTTGAATACTCAATGCGGCGGTGACCGTCTTCTTTTGCCGTTTTGGCTGTGTTCCACCTGTTTATTGGACAACTTGCTGACAAGGGAGGATGTCGAGCAGCAGCGACGACGACCTTTTTGGGCCCAGCAAGTTACGGTCCTACCTGGCCTCTCGTGCAAGGGAGCGTGTGAGTCCTTTGGAAGCGTCATTTCGTTGTTGACCACGCGAGGCGCTCCCCTGGAAGCACTGCTGGGCCTCAAAGACTGACAAGGGGTTGTTCGCTGTTCACTGACAGGCACAAGCGTCTCAGCGGGGACAAGGAGCGGCTCCGCACCAGCGGCAACATCCTCACTCTGCGAGCAGCAGTGACAGTGAGGACAGTCGCGACCAGCGCCGGCCTACCAACTCCAGGCGACAGGCAGAGCCTTACAAGCCAGCACGGGTCCATGGCAAGGTGTATCCAACAAGTAAAGCAGGCGACTCCGTGGGAACACGGGCTGCTGCCACGCCGGGCGCAGGCGCCAAGGTAACGGGCAAGCAGCTGGCTTCCCCCACTTGCAGTGGCATAAGCAGCAACAGCAGTAGTGAGGATGAGTCCGTGCGCTTCAAGGCATCCGTCTTGTCCACGCTGTCACGCCGGCGGAGGCAAGCGGACAGCGAAGCAGACGATCAGCCTTCAGCGCCCAACCCACCTGCTCACACAGGCAGTAAGGCTGCACCTGCAGCCACTATTGTCCAGCCAAGGGAGCAAAGCGCCGACACGTCCGACAGCGACGATATACTGCCACGGCGGACGCAGCTTCGTCGTACGGGGCAGCAGGCTGGCAAGGCAAGCGCAACTAGCAGCAGGAGCAGGAGCAGCAGCACTGAAGCACCCGAGCAGCAGCCTCAGGGCGACCGCACCCTAACCGCTGGCGCGCCGACAAGTCGTGTCAGGCATGCCGAGTACACAGCGACTCCTCCTCAGGTGGCCGCACAGGAGGGCGCGATCTCCCCACAGAGTGGCCTCGGTGGAAGGGAAGGGCGGGCAGGCCCGGCGGTGACGCCTGCTCGGTCTGGGCAGGTGGCGGCCACGTTCTCTCCCTTGCAGGTACAGCATTCGCGCTCCCTGCCAGTGCGCGAGGCCTCCGGGACTCTCCACTTGACCGCAGCTGCGCCGTTGGCCGTGCAAAGCACCGTTGGCAGTTCGCCCGAGGCCCGTTCCAGACCGGCATTGGGCAGCCGCCCTCGACCAGCGAGCCCGCCCAGCCCGGGGCAGCACAGCCAAACGCCCAAGCAGCAGGTCAGCTCCCACCTAATACACAGGCAGCCGAGCACGCAAGAGCAGCCCAGCTCACCCAAGCAGGGCCCATCCTCACACGCAAGCTTTGGGGGTTTAGCGGGAACGTCTGACCCTCCTGTGAGCCTGCGACAGCGGCAGCAGGGTCCATCCGACGGTGGGTTGGAGGCCCAGTTCCTCGGAAGCACCGTGGCAGCACGAAACGCCACCGCTCCCCCCCACTCCCCGGGGAACGCCCACACAGCCCACGGCAGCCTGGGCGTCCACCCGGGTCGCTCCAGCACTGACGGAGCGCTGGGGAGTTATGCGTTCAGCCCTCGCGGTGCTGTCGACCCCGGCACGCAGCCGCGTGCGAGGGCCAGCTACAGCGGCCGTGTTGCCGTGATGGAGACGCGGCAGCGCAGCTCCAGCGGTACCCCCGAGCCGTCCAGCCCCAGCCGTCGAGGCGGAGCCTTTGCGGGTACCTCTGCCGATGACAGCAGCGGCGGTGAAAGTGCACACGCTCTGCTGCCCAGAATGGGCCCAGCAGGCGCTCAGATTGAGCAGTCGCTGCGTCCACGGAGCTCACGCTCTGGAACCACGGGACCGCCATCACCGCACCCTCCGAAGGGGCCAGGCCCAGCCTGGGTGCCTGACTCCCTCACTGGAAGCGGGTACCAGCAGCAGCAACAGCAGCCAACGGACCGGTACCGCAACCCGGAAGCTCAAAGCGTCCGTTGGGCTGCAGGGGAGTCCGGCCCGGGGATTGGGCAGCAGTGGCAGGCAGCACGCGACGCAAGCTCTTATGCAGGAGCACCCACATCAGCCCAGGGAAGCTTTGGGGTCCCGGAGGCCCACACACCCTCCCAGCAGCGCAGGGCGCAGACGTACGGCGGGGATTCGTCACCTTACTTGCAGCCGTGGCCAGTCCGCGCAGCCGCATCCACCCCGGGCGGGCATGACCTGAGGCAGCAGCAACCCACCACCAGCGCTTCGCTCCCATTCCCCCTGCACACGGCAGCAACACCGCACTGGCAGGGCCCTCTGCCGGCGACCACCCCAGCGGCAAGGCCGGCCACCTACTCCACACCTGCTCCCCCGGCCTACACGCCCCTGGGTGCGATGTCGACGCCAGACCTGGCAGCCTGGCCCTTCCACGCCTCCCCGGCTCCTTCTTCCTCAGCTGCGCGGCTGGGCACCCAAAGCAGGACTCTGGCAGTCACTGACGGCGAAGAGGTGGGTCTGCAACTGCTACCACGTTACCCATCGGCGAAATGTGACTTGATTGACCTGCCTTAGCGCAGCTGTTGGCGTATGCCAGCTTGAAAGGTGCTAGCGCGTGCATCACAGTATTAAAGCACGCTATGCCCGCGTATCCCGGCAGGAGTCGGCGCCCGCAGCCTCAGAACCGGATCTTGGCGCGCTCTGGCCCGCCCCCCTGGCAAGCGACCCGGCCGCCCCGTCCAGCCCCCGCGCCGACTACCTCCCCGCCATCCCCCAGATTACGCAGCAGCTGGACGCCCTCATGCGGCACGTGGCAGCACTGCGGGCCGCATCCAGCCCTCCGCCCCCACCCCTACCCACCTCCTCCCGGGACCGCGGGGCCAGCAGCGGCGGCAGAAGGATTACCGCCTCGCTGTCCCCACCTGTGTCGCCCCGGGCTCTTCTGTACCTGGCCGCTGGGCCGGTGAGGATGTCGTCGGCGTCCTCCGGAGGAGTGGGAGAAGGTCTGGCGGTGCACCGGCGGCTGAGCAGCAGCCCCATGCGGTCCTCTGTGGCCGGTGTGACGTCGCGGGTAAGCTAGTTAGGGCCGGGGAGACGGCGTCTGAGGCGTCGTTCAGTCCTTGCAAACATAGGGTTGAAGCTCTGTTTCCTACTAACTGTAGAAGTTGCGTTTACACGTGCGCCTACGCCCTTTAAGCGCATTGGGAACTGAACCAAAGCTTGGTAATGCCATGCTACCATGCCTTCTGCCTCCACCTGCAGGCCAGAAGCCCTGTGTACGGTGCGCCTGCCCTGCAGCAGCCACCATCGCCTGCCCAGGTCCGAGGCCACGCAGCCCGCACTAGCACACCCTCCACTCCTCCCAACGCCCCTGCGGGCTCGTCCGCCAGCCCAAACGCCGAGCCCGCCGCCCACGCCAGCACCACCTACACCGCCCAGCCCACCGGCCCCCGGAGCTTCACCCACCCAGCAGCAGCCCACTTCAACAGCTTCCTACCGATCCCCTCCTCTCCTCCTACAGCAGACCCACGCTCCACGTCCTCCTCCCTCTCCCTCTCCCCCCGCCGCAGCTCAGACGCACACACCAGAACATGGGCCGCCGCGGACCCCTACTCCGCCCCCTCCTCCCCGCGCCTTGCCACCCTCTCGGCCAGCCGCACCAACGTCGCCCCCGGCCCCACTGCCGCGAAGCTCCTTACCCCCGCGGCCTCACGCCCCATGCGGCCGGCACCGCTGCAGCCTCTGGAGCTTATCCGCACCCTCCCCAGGGTAGAGGTCACCCAGGCCGGCCTGCGCCCCAGCCAGGTCCTCAGCGGCTTCTCCTCCCCCAACAGCCCTGTGGCACAGTCCACAAAGCCCATTGCAGGCAGCGGCCCGGAGGAGATGGCAGCTGCCATCGCCACCATGCGGTCCGCGCGCACCAGCCGGAGCACCATCTCAGCCGGGGGCGCGCCCCCGCCCCCCACGCCGTTCGACCAGCTGCTCTTAACCCACATGTCAGGGGAGCCCTCCGTGACACACTTGGTCAACAATCATTCGCCACATGTCGCCCATGACACGTGGCGGTACCACGGCGAGGCGGTGGACTTAGTCCGCGGGCCCACAGAAGCGCAGGAGCATAGCGGGGGCCCGCTCCGCCGGTCGCAGTCGTACTCCCCCAGGTCATGGGCAGGGCGTGCCAGCCGCGGTTTGGAGCAGCGGTCCCTTGGGGGCGGTGACCTGAACGGCGGCGGCGGCGGCGGTTCTCCGCGGGCCGGAAGGGACTGCCCTGTGCTGCGTGCGCGCCCGTTCTCGCCCCCTAGGTGGGGCCGCTACGGTGAGGAGCCCGGGTCCCCCGGGGGGCACGCCCAGGCCCGGGCTGAGCGGGATTTGGAGAGGGCGGCCGCCATCTGCTCCCCGCGCGCGGGGATGGACTCCCCTGGCCGGTCGCAGTCGTACTCGCCGCCGCGATGGGGGCGGTACCGCCACGAGCCCGGCAGCGGCGCGGACGGGCCCCAGGCTCGGGCAGAGCACGACAGCGGCACTGCTGCTGCACATCTGCAGCCTCAGTCCCCACGCGCGTCGCCTGGAGGAGGAGGAGCGCGGGGGCGCGGCGCTGGGAGCACTCGGTCACCTGGGCCCGGCAGCGGGCTGCGGCGGTCGCGGTCGTACTCGCCCCCACGGCGTGGGCGTTATGGCATGGGCGATGACCCATGGGTCCGTCAGCCGGCCCGGGCAGCCGGCGGCGGCGGCGGCCCCAGCCGGGAGGTCACCGCCATCACCCGACAGCTCATGACGGCACTGGACGACACCGTGACGAGGCTAAAGCAGCTGCCCGGTGGTGGTGGTGGTGGTGGTGGTGGTGGTGGTGACATGAGGGCAGCAGCAATCTCCCCTGTGCGGTCAAACATGGCGGTGCACAGGGCGCCGGCCTCTCCCGTTGCGTCACCGTCGGTGGTCCGCGTCCTGCGCCTGACACCGCAGGCCACCGGGGCCGCTACCCGGGCACGCAGCCCTCCGCCACGTACGCCCATGCCGGCGCCTGTGAGGGGCGCAGTCGACGCCGACATTCAGTCCCCTGTCACCGGCCTGCTGCACAAGGGCTTGCCCTACCAGCAGCACCAGCGGCTGGGCAGCTCCCCGCACGCCTCCCCCACTTGCCCCACCAAGGCGGACAGCACACACGTCGAGCTTCAGACGCGGCCGTACGGCCCTGTGGAGAATGTCCGCAAGACGACTGGGCCGGGAGCGGAGCTAGCCACCGTTGCCGCTGTGGACGCAGCAGCATCTAGGCCAGGTGGTGACTACACCAGCCAAGGCAGGGCGCAATCTGCGCTGGAGCTACACAGCAGCGGACTGACCGCTGTGGGCTTCGATACATGGCAGGCAGGGCCGGTCGGCGGGCGGCAACTGTCTCCAGTCAAGGTGCGGCCTAGTGCTGGTTCGGAGAGCATGGGTAGCAGCAGCCACAGCAGTGCAGTGCAGCTGCGGGAAGTCCAGGGTGCTGCTGGGCCCGTGGAGAACGTCGCAGCGCCGACAGGGCGACTGCAGACCGCCCCGCGCCCCGTACCATTCAGCGGTGCAACGGGGCTCGCCACCCTGGCTGCCAATGCTGCTGCAGCAGCTAGCGCTGCCGGCGTCCCTGCAGCCGCGTCCGGCAAGGCAGCTGGCCGGCCGAGGCTCGCGCCCGTGTCTGCCATTACTGGTGCCTTTCTCAGCGCACTACGGCAGGGGCCCACAGAAAGCTGGTCATCGCACGGTGCCCCGCCTCCCCCTGCCACGCCAGGCATGCCCCACTCAACCACCACCTTCCAGTCCACCGCGGCAAGCGCCAAAATCCCCCGCCCGTCGTCCCCGCCACGTCCTCCCGCTCCACCACCACACCCCACCACCTCCACAACCGCTGCAGCTGTCGCCCCCGCGTCCGCCACCGCGCCACGTGCCGCCTCACCACTGCGCTACCAGCTGCGCACCACCTCCGTCCCCACAGCCGACGGCGTGGACAACATCCAGCCGGGCAGCATCCCACCTCCCCCACGCCAGCCCACGGCCCCAGCCAGCACCCCACCACAAGCTGCACCAGCCTCCCATGACGCAGGTGTACCTGCTGGGCAGGCTACCCACGTGCCGCAGCGACTCAGCCTGGAGGCCCTGCTGCAGGGTCTAGTGACCGGGCCAGGCCTCAAGACTGCGCAAGCCCAAGGTAGCAGCGGCGGCGTGAGCAGCAGTAGCAGCAGGTCAGCCCTAGGCCCCTCGGCTTCCCTCAGTGGGTCTGTTGGCGCAGGCAAGCAGGCGCTGCAGTCGTCTGTTCACTCCGGACCCCGCATGGGGGCGGCGACATTTACTGGGACGGTTGTGGAGAGGAGAGGCGCTATGTTGGGTATCGGTGAGGGTGCTGCGGCGGGCAGTGCGACGGCGGCCGCCGGGAGCGTTATCAGCCCGCTGACGGCTGAGGCGTTGCTCTCCATCGACCGCCAGGGGAGCAGGTGCGTGGGCCCTTGCACACGTGCATGTTACAACGAACGAAATGTACCTGCTCCAGCTGCAATAGAATTTGCTAGTCATCAACGACAGCACCAAGATGAAGTGGCGAGAAGGAGCCGTCTTCAGGTCCGGCTCAATTGGCCGCAGGGGAGAGGGCCCCGTGGGCAGTTCATAGCCTTAGGCACTGGTGCCTGATAGGAAACTTTAAGGAAGGCCTGTAAGGAAAAGGCGCACTGCCAACTCATATGTCCCTTGCAGGAGCCAACCGTCTGCTGCGCAGCAGGCGGCGCCTTTGGCACGTACCCCTGGGTCAACACCATCCGGCAGCCTCCGGTCTTTCAACCCGCAGGCACGTGTATTGTGTGTGTGTGGTTATCCTGCTCTAGGTCGTAAGACATGTACGGCAGGCCTGTTTGGCTGTCCGCCGTACCGTGTCTACACTCAGCATTTCACCACAGCGCGCGTACGGGAGCAACGTGCAACGGGCTGCAAGTAGTGGCCTATTGCCGAGTGACGTTGGGATGCTGCATGACCTCAACGCGTCTCTGTTGCTCGTACCCCATGCGGCCCTGTGTCAGTTACCTTGCTGCGCTGCGGTTACCCCAATACGCCTTGTGCGATACACGCCTCCCTGCACAGCCTACACCCCCGGCCCGGCCCCCGCCCCTGTGCAGGCAGGCCCTGGGACGCCGCTGATGGCAGCAGCTGCACGCCGGGAGGCAGGGCAGGCGGAGGCAACAGGGGCGGAAACAGAGGAGGAGACCGAGAAGGCACAGACAGAGCCGGGGCAGCAAGGCGGGCCGGAAACAGACAAGGAGGAGGAGGGGGAGGAGGAGACAGAGCAGGCATGGACAGAGGACGCGCAGCAGAGCGAGACGGATGTGAGTGACGGCAGCCCAGCAGCACGGGACGAGGAGTACGTGCAGGGCTGGGCCTGGAGTGCGGTGGGCATCAGCAGGGGAGTGTCCTTCAGTGAGGGTGCAGACGCGGGGAGGCAGATGCATGTGGAGGACAGCACGGCGGCAGAGGGGCAGCCTGGATGCGGTGCGCCTTGGGGCGGCTTCCGGGTGACGGGGCACGATGGAGGTGTACGGGGTAGCAGCTCGCCAGCGGACAGTGCTGAGGGCGGCAGAAGCATTGAGTATGGGCCAAGCATGGGCTACACGGGGGACGATGAGGCCTACAGCGGCGGCTGCAGTGTCTCCAGCGGGGAGGCCGTGGACACCTTGCCATGGGAGCAGCAGACCCAGCAGGGGCAGCAGCAGGATCAGCGCCTTACACGGCTGGACACGGACCATGCTGCACCCCCTGTTGGCCCGGGCCCCGCTGACTCTCACTTCAGCGCTCACACCAGCTTGTCCGGGGAGCCTCTTGGCGCCCTGCTGCAGGCCGCGGACGCCAGCAGCGACAGCGGCAGCCGCTCCTCCGATAGCAACAGTGCCGCGCCTGCAGCCAGCGCACAGGGAAATCCGCACGCCGACTTGCAACGTGCTATGCGCGTGGCTGGCTGGGAGCCGGGCCTTCTGGCCGCCTCACCACATGCGGCACAGCACCACACAGCGCCTGTTACCTCGTCGCATCCGCAAGCGTACCGGCAGCGACTGGAGTCAGGCACCCTGGACCCCGACCCCCAGCTGGACCTCAACCCTGCCCTGGACGTGGAGCTGGTTCTGGAGCTGGGGCTCAGCAGCGGGACGGAGGTGCTGCGGGGGCAGGCGAGCCTGCTGCGGGAGGGCGGGAGCCCGGCTGTGGCGGGCGGTACCGGAGTGGGCATGTCGAGTGGGGCTGCTGTTCAAGCGGCGAGCTCCGGGCGCGCCGGATCGGCGACCAGGGAGGAGGGCCGGGCGTTTAGCAGGGAGCTGGGTGGTGTTGAGGTGAAGGCAAATGTGCTGGAACGGAAGGAGGTTGCCGGAGCAGCCATGGGTGGGGGGAGCGGGGAGGACACTCGTATGGCTGCGGCTGCGGCGTTTGCACTAGAGGATCTGGTTGTTGCTGGGGCTGTTGACGCGGCGGTGGCGATGGCAGTGGAGGTGGCCGCCCCTGCAGCCACGGTGCGAGTGGCAGGTGTCGGAAGCAGTAGCACCAGCGGCGGCGGCAGCGGCAGCGGCAGCGGCAGCGGCAGCGGCAGCGGCAGCGGCAGCGGCAGCGGCGGGGGCGGGGGCAGTGGCGGCAGCGGCAGCGGCGGCGGCAGCACCAGCAGCCTGCAGGAGCTGGCGGCGGTGCACCGGCAGAGCACCTCGGACCAGGAGCAGCTGCTGCTGGCGGAGTGGCTGGGCAGCGGCATGGCAGGGAGGGGCGTGGAGCAGCAGCTGGGGCAGGAGCCAACGACCGGTGCTACTGAAGCAGGCAGCGCCGGTGCCCTGCCGGTTGTGGCGCTGGAGCGTGAGCTGCAGCAGGCGGAGGCGCTGCAATCGCTGGTGCGTCGGTTGGAGTTCCAGGAGGACCCCGGGGCGGGGCTCGGGGGGCAGCGGGGGGACGCGCTTAGCGGTCATGGCGGCGACGGCGGCTTGCTTGGGGAAGGGCCGGAGGCAACAGAGGCGAACAGGGCCGGGGAAAGCGAAGCCTTGGGAGGAGCGTTGGGGCTATCGCCTTTGGGATCCCCTGCTGGTGGTGGCGGAGGGCCTCTTAGCCTGCTGGACCTGCTTCCTGAGGTGCGCGCTTCACTCGAGGGCTTGGACACCCGCCACGGGAGTAGCCTGGCGTCGCAGGGTGGAGGCGTGCCGGAGGTGGTGCAGCAAGGCTGGCCTGGGGGTGACGGTGAAGACGGCGGGCAGCAGCCCGGGGCCACTCCCATCAGCAGCCAGCCGGGCGGCGCTGACCTGCCATCAAGCCGTCAAGACCGCCTGCGACCCGAGCTCACGCCTGCCAGGCAGGTGCCGTTTGGCAGCTTCGTGCAGGGTCCGGGGAGCCTGCCCATGTCTGCCGCTGTGTCGGCCACTGCCAGGCCCCGATATGACGCCACACCGGAGAGCCCCGAGTCGCCCCTGCAGCAGCCGATGGCCGCCCATGCAGCGCAGCCTGCCTGCAGCCCCGGGCCGGGCGCTAGGCCGCAGACGTGGGGCGGAGCGGAGCAGCCTGGCGCCGCGTTGACCTCCAGGGGAGCGCACTCGGAGGGAGGAGCGTCAATCGCAACCAGCACAAGCCCTGGGCATCTGCAAGATAGTAGGGTGGAGGTGGTGGGGCATGCTACGGGTGGGTTTAGGCAGCCGTACGTGCACACCAGCACGCTGCTGAGCCCCAGCATGCGGCCACTGCGGGGGGCACCGGCAGGAGCAGGCCTCGGCCATGGCAGCAGGGCACCTGCCGCTGTAGTCGCTGCCAGCGTTGGCGTGAAACCGTCGGGCCTTGGCGACCCCGCTAAGGCATTTCGGTCAGGGTCGGTGTCTGAGGGCGGAGCGGGAGGAGAGAGCAGCACGGCACGCGGCGCGGAGGGCGGGGCAGCCCTGGGCAGAACAGGCCAGGCAGGGATTGCACCAGGCGTCATCGCAGCTCTTCATGTCATGCTGCCTGCGCAGCCGGAGCCGCAGAGTGGCCTGAGCTTCACGGCCATCACACCCAGCGCAACCCCCAACCGCGTCGAGGGTGGCGGCGCTGGTGCCGGTGTCCGTGTCGCTGGCGGCCAGAGCCATGCGCGCGGCATTGGCAGCGGCGGCGGTAGCGAGGAGCTGCGTCCTGCAGAGCTGCATGCCCCCGGCACCAGCACCATCTCAAGGACGCTCGCGGGTGCACGTACCCCTCCAGCAGCAGGTGCACGGCCAGTGGGTGCACAAAGCCCGCCGTCGCCTGACGCCTGGCTGGTGTCGCCGGAGCCGCTACAGCGCCCACAGGTCTCCCAGGAGCTCCAGGCGGCTACTCCCGGAAGCCTCGCACCCCGCGGGGCTCGGCAGCCGCTCTTTCAGAAGCAGCAGCAGCAGTATGGTGGCGCTAGTGCTGACGCATCCTTCCTCGGCAGCAGCCAGGTGTGGGGCGTCATGGCCACGCCCCCGCCCGCTCCGTACCCGGACTTCGGCGCACAGGCGCAGTCCCCTGCACCTGGCAACCCGGAGCCCCCTGCCCCCCCACCGGAAGCGCAGCCTTACGCGCGGGCGGAACACCCGTCGCAGCGCACCCCAGGTCCAACCCGTGCAGCGCCGTCTGCAACAGCCAGCCGAAGGGACACCGGTGCGGGAGATACAGCGACACAGCCCAGGGTTGCCACGCCACCATATGCTGGGTCTGTCCTTGCCCCTGGTGCAACCCCAGTTGCTCCCCGCCTGTCCTCCACACTCGTGCCACCTGGTGGAGGCGCACATCGGCATACAGATGCTGCGGTTGGCACACAGGTGCCGGGACAGATGCACCATGGCCGTGGCCCGCAGTGGACTCCCCTGGCAACCAGGCCTGCGGGCTCGCAGCAGCAGGCTGGGCGGCACGTCATGGCGCCACACGTGGTCAACCGTGCGTCCCACGGAAACGCGGTGGATCAAGTAGCGGTTAAACGAGATAGCAAGCGCGTCGTGATAAACCATATTGGGGCTGGGATACAGAGCGAGAACAGTGCGGTGGAGGGTGTGGGGCTGTCGGGGGAGCTAGGTGGAGTGGATCGGGGTGTGATCGAGATAGGGGCGGCAGTGGGGCGGCTGGGAGCGGACCTGGAGCGGCAGCGGAGGTCCGTGGCGGCGCTAGTGTCGTCCCTGAGGGAGCTCAACGCTGCCACGCAGGGGGCGTGTGCGGCGGCGCTGGGGCAGTTGCGCGGGCCGGGGACGGGGCGCTGAGGTGGTACTGGCACGTTGGGAGCATGGGACACGGCGCACCCTACTTGCATAGTTTGTATGGCCTGGCGTTTTGTATCATAATGGAAAGACGAGTGGCTGAGTGTGGCGTAAATGTTGTACTGTGCGTGTGACTTCGGAAGCCTTGCTCTCTTGCTTTTCCAAGGACACTCGTTGTGGCTCCTGTAGCTCAAAGCGGCTTATGTTCGAGTTGGACTGGCCTTGTACGGACATGCACCATGCGCTATTTTGTCCTCAGCTTCACTCAACATGCGTGTGCAAAGGGCTGCTGCCGGGCGACTTGCAAGGTGACTGTTGCAGCTGGGTCCATGATGCGACACCTGAGCGATACCTGCCATGGCGGCAAAGCGTACAACATACACGTGTAGCTACTGACAAAGGATTCTGCTTGGGTGCTGTCGGGGCAGGACGTCGTCGACAACCTTGCTTCTAACGCGCTGCAGAGCACAGCAGAAAATGTGGGACTAATCCCTGCGGCTAGCTACCGTCAAGTCCAGGTCGGCCGTGGACCAGCCAGGACCAGCAAGGCCGTATACTCCACGCCTTCAACAGCTCACTAAATGCAAGTGCAGCCAAGAAATAATACAAGTGAACGTCCCAATACGGTAGGCAAAGGCATGCCAAGACATCACCATGCGGTACAGTATGGAAAGGCGTCACATTTAACCTCGCACATCATGACAGTCAACAGCTTCGGGCACTGCGTAATGCCTATGGGCACAAGCTACTGCCCTGCCATGCACTGGGGCATGCTGGGCGTGTGCAGCGTACTCCTCCTCAGCCCTCAGGTTGCAAGGCTGCCGTTTGCTCCGCACTATTTGGGCCCTCTTCCGAGCCATGAAACCGGGGACCCACACACCGCACCTCTGATCCGTGTGCCCCTTGCGCGTTCCCTTTGAGCTCCAGCTAGCTCCAGCTGCCCCGATACCGCACTCCAACGCGCATTGCCATCCCCCCCAACATCCCAAACACCAGTCTGCTACGCCTTCCGGGCCCTGTCTGCCCTGCCCTTCCTGCCGCCCTCCCCTCCGCCCGCCACCCTCCTCGCCATCGCCTTCTGCCTCCTTTCCGCCACCCACGCCTTTACCCAGGCTACGTCCCCCGCCAGCCCCTCTACCTCCCGCGCATGGCGCATGGCGGGCCCAATCAAAAGCCCTTCGAGCGCCGTTTCCGGCACCTCCTCCCCCTCCCCGCAGCAGTTCTCAGCCAGCCACCGCAAGGTGGGCAGCAGGCACTCCCTTGCATCCATATTCGCCAGCACGTCACCGCCAGCCCACGCCACGCCTAGCCTCTTGAACAGCTGCAGCGTGCTCAGGTCCCCGTTCTGCGCTGCCCGCGTGTGAGGGTCATGCAGCCCCCAACACTCCCCCGGCCGCAGGCCCCCCTGCACCACCAGCCACTCCACCACCTCCTCGCACCCGCCACGTGCCGCCGCCGCCAGCGTGCCTTGGCCGTACGGCAGGCCGTACCGCTCCTGCAGGTAGCGCAGCAGCTCCAGGTCGCCCGCCTCCGCCGCCCCGTCCAATGCCGAAGCGTCAGGCTCGTGGCCAGCATCCAAGATGGTCTTGACCGCCTGCAGCAGAGTCCACGATGAGGAGCTACCGCTGAGGCCGCCGCCGTCGACACCAACGCAGCGTTCCCAGTGCCGCACAAGGTCGCCTATTGCGGCTCCGTGCGTGGGACAGCCCGCCTCCACGGCCAGCCACCGGGTCATGGCCTCGTGCCTCGCGGCCGCCACGTGAGCGAACGGGGACATGGGGCAGCCGCGCTGCAGCAGCCAGGACCCCATCTCCACGCTGCCGCTCTCCGCGGCACACTGAAACACCTCTTCGCTCAGTTCCTGCCTGCACTCCACGTGCAGGAACCTCACCGCCTCCAGGTGCCCCTCCCGTGCCGCCGACTCCGCCGCGCGCTCGCTCGCCGCCACACCCCGCCCCAGCAGCCACTGCATGCTGTGCACACTCCCACCGCCAGCCGCTGCACGCCACAGGTTGCCTGCAACGTTCTCGTCCGCAAGGCTCCCCTGGTCCCAGCCCGCCTGTGCCACGAGCCAGTCGGCCATCTCTAGGTGTGCACCCTGCAAGGCTGCGACAAGGACGCTGTGCGCCTGCGGCTGTGTGTTAGCGGCTGCGAGCTCCAGCCCCTGGCCCACCAGCCACTGCAGCAGCTCCATGTCCCACGCTTCGGCAGCGCCCTCTGCAGCGCGCAGCAGCAGACGGGACCGCCGCTCGGGCGCTGCGTCTGCCTGGGCAAGCTGCATGATGAGGCCCACCTTGGCCCGCGCGTCGTCCGTACGGCGCTGGTCAGGTGCCGGCGAGGGCACCCCTGCGGCGGGTGCTGCTGCGCAAGCGGCATGCGCCATTTGCTCCGCAACGTGTTGCCGGCAGTAGCTGTAAACGAGATCCCACAGCACGTTGCATGCGGTCTGCATCTGGGCAGGGTTGCAGTGCTGCGCGGCGGTCACCAGGGTCTTGTCGGGGCAAAGCGGGTAGCTGTTGCGCACCATCCACGGCAGCATGCCAAGGTGGCCGGCCCTCACGGCAGCGCTGCCCGGGTCCTCCAACGCCGGCATCCTTGCAGCTGGTCCGCATGAGAAGTATCCGATGCCGAGGTCGTGGGGAAGCAGGTCCGGGAACAGGCAAGGGCGCACCACGTCCCACGCTGCGGCCATGTTGACCTCGCAGCCGTTGTCAGCAGCTGTTGTCAGCAGCTGTAACTTGCGCGGGAAGGTCAACTGCCGCAAGCGCCGCAGGAGCTGCTCGCGGCACTCTTGTGCTGCATAAGCGGGCAGCGGCTGGCTGAACTGTACTGGACAGTGCTGGGAGGCGCTGAGGAGCTCGGCGAACCCGCGGCATGTCCGCCTCAGGCCCGCGCCTAACCCGCCTAACCCGCCTAACCCGTAACCCGTAACTTTGCGTGTACTGTCCTTCGGCAATGGGAACTTTTGCACTGCACTGCACTGTATATGACTGCCTTTTCGTTGGCGGGAACGTGCTCAAACACCAGCTGCTTGACCTCCAGGGGTAATTCCCCAAAATGGAACAAGTTCAGCGCGCAGCGCTCGGCTTCAGTCATTGCTATGCTGCCTTGCCAGACCCCGCCAACAACCCCTCTCAGACACGCAGGGACACTACGAGGGCCGCGAGGTCCCTGTGATGGTGTAGAATACGTACGTAAGAGATACGCAAAGTGTAGGCCGCCAGGGTGTTTGCAGTCAGCTAAATCAGGTAGGGGAAGGGCTTTACCGCGCTTTTCGTTTGACGCTTATGCTCGAACACTTGGCAGCGCTTGTGCACAAATGGTGTATAGAACGTTTAGAGACTCTATCCGTTTCGTATCTCTCTCCGTGAATAAGGGTCGTCGCGACGTCGCTAACCGGGAGTCACCTGATCCCATTTGACCCCACTTAACGGCACCATGTGTTGACCCCGGCCGCTTGGGCCTGTTCACGATGACACACAGTGGGGTCTTTTGGCCATCTAAAGACGTAATGCTGCAAGACAGAAGTACGAACACCTGCAAGCACGTCGCCTGCTTACGAAAAGGCTGGACCAGGGACCTGGGCTGGATCATTGCACCACAGCCTCAGCTCTCTTGGCCGCCAGAGAATGACCTGCCACCACGTAGCTCGCCTTCCATGACCTACCGTACACCCCTAAGCAACACGCATGTGACAATCACGTCCTGGCAGAGGTACTCCAGCACGCGTGTCTTGTGCTCTTGTCCCACGCACAAACGTCAAATGCAGCAGCCATCCAGCCAATCTCAATCATACCCATCCTTCACACCTCACCAGACCTATTCCGTACGAGGGCAAGTCTGTCACCTGCACCTAATCTATATTATGTGTCATAGGTACAAACACCTTCGTTCGTTCCATTAGCAGGTGTGCTAGACCGGCGTGCCCATACCGTGGGCCCATACTCCAAGGCCCTGCACACCTAAGCAGGTCTTGCACATTCGCAGCAACTACAAAACCCAGATGCAGGCTTCATGAATGCAAGAGTCTACAACTGTCACCAAGCATACAGTCCAAACCATAACAGCGGTTCTTGTCAGGGTCATGTGCGCTGTCAGCCTGCAGGATGATGCAACAGTGACGGAGCAATGCGCTAGTTCGTGTCGGCCGTGCGCAGAAGCTTGCGCTGCTTCTTGTCCTTCATCATCTTCTTGACCGTCGCCGAGTTGGTGATCTGCGCGCAGCAAGCATGGACTATATGTGACTGGAGGGTGGAGGCGTTGATGCTGTCAGTGACCATCGCATATGCTTTCGTTTAGGCAGCACACGATGCCATAGACTCCGTCAGCCGCATGCACAGGAAAGGCGAGGGTCCGCATGCTGACCCCTGCACATAAGCACAGGGTGTGTGGAAGCCTGTGGCTGACGGCTGCCATCGCGCGAGGACAGCTCGAGGACCAGCCGAGGGAGACCAGGCAAGACACAACAGCATGCGTGGATAGCTCTGAAACCCCCCGAGCATGGTCAGCGTTTGTCCCGTCTGCTCCGTCCATGAGTATCTTCAGTATTTGATAGCACTACACATGAACCGTCTAGATTGGACCCATCACCCCCCGGCATGCCCCCTGACAACCATTGTTGCCAACGGCCCAACGCCGACCCCACTTGCCTTCTGCACCACAGCGCTCTTCTGTTGGTTTTGCGCCTTCCGCTCCTTCGCCGCCTTCCGCTGCTCAGCCGCCGCCTGCATTGCAAGCAGCTGACAATGTCAGTCACAACTTCCTCGCCATACCCCGAACACGGTGCACCTCCGTGGCGAACCGCACGGCGTTCGCATGTGGCTCCCTGTACGGCTGGGCGGCATGCACCACGCACAGCTGCAGGCAAACAGCGCAACGCATACCGCACCTTCCGCTTTGCTTTTGCTGCTTCAACCGCCTCCTTCTTGATGTCTTTGAGGTGCTTCTGGGCTGCCCGTTCCTGCATCTTTTTGTTCCACGACTTCCCTGTGTGCGCACTAGGCCGCATGACCGTGCTAGCCTTCTGCCCCGGCGCCTTCCACTTCTTCCCGGAGACCTGGAGTTCGATTCAATTGTAGCGCACAGCGTCTGAGCAAAGCTCCCAAACGAGTACCCGTGTTCCGGGCGGCCCGAAACACAACGCTGTCGGCATGAGATGGGGCCCGGGAACGCTTGGTCTCGCCACAGGTTCCCATGCATGACCCACCGGCCTGTACGTGCTCTCGTCAGCCTTTTGACGCTTTCCAGACTGCTCCGCCTCCGGCTCCGGGACGTCCTCCTCCATACCGGCCGCCGCCTGCTCTTCAGGCTCGGGCGTGTCCGCACGGCGTCGCTTGACGCCCTTTGGTGCTATAGCTACGAGCCGACGTAAATCAACATTCTCAGCAGGACGGTCTTGGGCAGGGACCCAGGTTTCGCCGTCAACAGCCATCCTTGGTCCTATGCCTTTCGTTACAACGTAACAAGTGGGCACTTAGCTTTGTGAGTAACCACGGTATGTAGACTGTAGGACATGTATGAGGGTCACCAGTGTTCGGGCCAAGTCTCCCAAACTTCTACTGGGCAACCACCCTTCCGTACCAACAGACCCTAACTAACAGACAGACAGAGCGTTCGTCCGCGATCGGAGGCATGCAGTAGGGCTGGAGGAAAATACGAAAAGTTCTTCTACATCTGCATCTGATCCCTGTAGCGCTCTGATACCAGAGTCGGAAATCTTGACCTGCTGACCGTGTTGCAGTAGAGACCATGGCTGAGGTGACCAGGGGATATCTGATAATCACTGTAGAAGAAGCCACAGGCAAGACACAACGGGACCAGTTCACCTGGGACACGAATGCTGGCGCTTTCGAGGCGTTTGTCAAGGGTGAGTGCAGCAAAGCGCCAGCGGCAAGGCGCAAGCAAGGCGTCCTTGCTCGGCAGCAGCATGCTGGCGGTCGGTGAAGCAAGTGCCCTAAAGGCAAGCGGCCATCACCCTCCCGCGTGCAGTGGAAATCCGTGGCGGGCCCAGGAACGTCAAGGTGAGCCAGACGGCTTGGCAACTAATATGGCGTAAAGTGCATGTCATGAAGGACAAAATACATCTCACCGTCGTTGCTGCTGTGCAGGCGCAAACCCGCAAAGCCACGCTCGTTGGTGACACCATAACATGGCGCGAGGACCTTCGCATGTAAGCTACAATGCGCTCGCACGTGATGAATAACATACTTGGGGTGCACAGGCGGTAAAGCCACACACTTTTCGCTGCAGGGAGCTGCTCGAGGGCTGCAGCGAGCTGCGGCTGATGCTCTGCCGTGAGAAGTTCCAGGGGAACAAGCGTGGCACATCAGTGGTGGCTGCATGCGGTACGTGCGTAGGAGTGGCGGGAGGCGGGAGGGTGGACAAGGAGCGTGGTGTATTGCAACATGTGGGGCACACGGGGTGGCACGGGTCCCTTCTTGCCTCACCCTCACAGTTCCCGCGCAGAGCGACGGAGCGCAAACCACGGCATCCAACACGTCTTCTGCACATGATCCGCTGGCGTTTGTGCTTGGCATAAGGCCTCCATTGTACCCAGAGACTCCACTGGGCTCTCACCAGCTCCTGGAGGCTGCGCAGCTCACGTCATGCCGCAACCAAACTGCCGTTTACACCCCATGCTCCTCCCTACGTTCGCTGCAAAAGCCACCCATGGCCATGCGCTTGCCACTACTGCCGCACAAGGCACCTACCGCTACAGCAATGGCCTGTGCTGGTGTCTGTCTGTAGGCATCTACGTGAACGACATTCTAGAGGCGGTCCCCATCGACAAGTACTTTGAGCTGTTCAAGCCCAATGCGGGCGGCGAGGGCGGGTTCATCCGCATCTGCATGAACTTTGTGCGCGACCTGGCGGAGCTCGACAACAGGCGCCCAGGTAGGGCTGGGCACTTGGGGCTGTGGGGGCAACGCCGTGGGGTTGTGGCAAGGGGCCGGGTGGGGGCGGGGGCCCGTGCGGGCCAAGTTGGTGGTCCGGGTGCGGCCACGAAGGTGTTAAGGGGCCGTGGGAACCAGATGAGGTGGAGGCCGTCGAAGGCGTCTGGGGGGGCTGCTTCGGGAGTAGATGGCGTATAGCAGCCCTCGAGGTGCCTTCACAAAGGGCGAACGGGGAAGGACGGGGTTCGGGGGCGCGTCCTGCACTACAGGGGAGTGTGTTACATGTGTAGGGGCCCCAATGGGAGCGCAGAAGTGGCACTTTCGGGCTGTTGGTGGCCTGGTGCATACCAGCAACGCCTCACCCCAGAATAGCGCACTGTACCGGCCCGAGTGCCGTCACTGATGCTAGGGCACGCGTGAAACGCGAGGAAACCGTGCAAGGCGTCAACCTGATACGGAAACGCAGATGCTGGGGACTAGGATGTGCAATTGTGGTGTACGGCATTTGGACCATTTAGAGGAAAGCAGCGCACGTTGTTAGGATCCGTCAACACGAACCAGTGTATGTTCTGTACTCATGGCTTCCCGCCCTGCCCCTTATCGTGCAGACGGGAGCCTGCAGCCCAACGTGGCCTTCGGGCAGCAGCCAACCAACAGCCGGGACGCGGCGGGTGAGCGGTCGCGTGCGGCTGTGCCACGTGTCATGTGCCTCGTTGTACATGGCCTCCGTATCCCAAAAGGCCGCCCAGACATGCACGAACGCACCGCGAAGCACCTTGCCTCGACAGTGTTCCCTTCTGGCATACACGTCGTGCACAGTTGGCCACCCGCCACCTCTCGCAAGACACATGTGCTCAAACGAAATCAATGATTCCCCTTTGTCTCTGTCCCTGGGCGTGCTGCTCAGATCACTCATTTCACGGTCGCTGCAACTCACGTGGTAGCCCCTGCCCAAACGGGCGGGTCTCTATCGACAGGCTGTATCGCATCCTCTCCTCCCGTTTCACCGTCAACCATCATGATCATACATGCACCCGGCTTGTGTGTATGCCGGTAGTCCTGCAAGTGGGCGGCTGTTGCTCACTTGGAAGTCCGTGAACACAACATGGCATCAACAACGCGAGAGCTGAGTGTAAGGAAACATGCGCTCTGCCCCGGCACCCACCCAACCCCCCACTCCGGTTCATCCGTACCCCCACTCTGTGGTTACCCCAGGCCGGCTGCACGGTGTGGTGTCCGCCGACACGGTGGAGGAGGTGGCGCGGCGTGTGGCGGACATGGGCGGCGAGGAGGCGGAGGACGGCGCCGGGGGCAAGCGGCGCAAGGGCGGCAAGCGGTGGGTCTGGGGAGGGTACAGGCGGGTTGGAGGGAACGAACGGCTGGTGGGGTGATGGCGGCACCGCACATGGAGGCGGCGCACAGGAACAACTCTTGGGTGGAGGGCCCGGGGGCGTGGACACGTCATGCTCGGGGTATGGGGAACACTTACCGGGGTCACCGGAAGAGGCGCTTGTCCGAGGCCGAGGACGCTTTGCATGGGGCGTGGCAGTGTTGATGTGTGCTGCCCGGGCCCTCCGTGTCTCCCACGCAGGAAAGTGTTCATTCCGCTGGCGCTGCTGGCGGCGGCGGCAGGCGTGGTGGTGCCCATTGTGCTCAAGGCCAAGGGCCGCAACTGATATGTTTGGCCGTGACACCGAGGAGCGAGACAGTCTGCGGGACAGCGCATGTCCTGGAGGGCGGCGATGAGAGAGAGCTGCAGTTGCAGGGGCTTGGATTGGATTCTTGGGGTGGCATGGGGTGTGCTAGGTTGGTAGGCTGCCGTGCTGGCATGGCACTGTGCCAAGCAGCTGAGGCTGGAGTACAAGGGGCACTGGAGCCCTTGGCGTTACATGTATTGGGAGAGATACTACAATTACTGACGGGTTGCGTTGCAGTATGGGGTGCATGAAGGGAGGCACGGGAGCTGAGCGTACATGATGACTATGCTGTTGATGAGATGTGCGGACTGCGCTTCAGTGAGACGGGCCAGGTTTGCGGGTGAGGCTACCGCATTGGCTGTGCGGTTGTAACGTGGGCTACGCGCATCATTTCTTGCCGGCTATCAGGGGCACGGTTTCCATCTCTGCGACGTGCACGTCGTCGTTCCTACACAACCGTATGTGTATGTGCGCCAGGGGAGTGTCCGCGTCCGTGGCAGGGATCAGGGGAGCTCCCCTGACATCAGACCGAAGGGTCGATATCAGCGCTGCGCAAAACGGGTATGCTAAGTTGCACAAGTTGCGCTGGAAATCCTTTGAGCAGTAGCAGCAGGTCCGTTCCACGCAGAGGGTCGCTCCAAATGGGCAAACACCGAGTACCCGCGCAGACCGCCGAGTTGAGCACCGCGCCCCCTATAGCAACCTTGCACATATATAGCGTATAACTTATTACAAGGATGGGCAAGTCCCACCTTGGAACTCCCCTGATATTGTGCCCTCCCTTCCCATGCGCGCCCCATCGCGTCCTCCTCGGTTAAGGCAGCGCTTCCCGCATCTGCCACCCTCTTTCCTGCGGCGTCGTTGTACCCTGGTCTTATCAGGCAGGTCACTACCGCTTTAGGTCGCTGAAACCTTTTTATCGCCTGCACATTGTCCGGCGCCAAACTCTAAAAGCAGTTGTCTCCACTGCCATATCGCGTGCAGTGCGACGACCAAGATGGTCACCGCACGCAGCAAGAAGATTGTGAAGGAGCGGGGTGCGGAGCCCGATGAGTTCGAGGACCAGGTGGCCCAGGTACGCCATTCCAGGCAAAAGGCGGCTAATGCTCATTATGTGCTTGACTCCAGCGCATACGGTTATATACACCTATCAGCCGTCTGAGCATGCTACACAGCCGCCCAGGAGGGCGGCGGCGGGTGAGACTGAATGTGCGGGCCAGCCGACCGGACCGACAATTTGCCCTCGCTGGCCCGCAGGCTCTGTTCGATCTGGAGGCTACCAACGCGGAGCTGAAGAGTGACCTGCGTGACCTCTACATCACCTCTGCCAAGGAGGTCGATGTGGCCAACGGCGCCCGGAAGGCTATCATCATCCACGTGAGCATGGGAACAGTATGAATATGCAATCTTGTGCAAAGGGAAAGGAAGCGAGGGTAAAAGCTGGCGACTTCACTCGCAATGCCGCCCACTGTTGGTCGCTGCTGCTGGTCGTAGGTGCCTTACCGCCTGCTGAAGGCCTTCCACAAGATCCAGCAGCGCCTGGTGCGCGAGCTGGAGAAGAAGTTCAGCGGCCGGGACGTGGTCATCGTCGCCAACAGGCGCATCCTGCCGCCTCCCCGCAACGGCAAGACTGCCGCTCGCCCCCGCAGCCGCACCCTCACCGCGGTGAGCAGCAGCGGCGCTTGCAGGGAGGGATAAACGTTGCTCTACAGCATCCGCTCAGAGGGGGGGGGGAAGAGGGGGAAGGCCAGCTCCGGCTGGCTGCAGCCCAAGCTGCAGCGTCTCCAGCTTGGCAGCAGCACAGTATCCAGGCGTCTTGGAAGGCGTTGGGGTATGGAGGACGGCACGGGAGCCCAGCACGGCAGCATCCTCATGGCCGCTTGTTGGACACGCGGCACGCTCGGGGGCCGGGCCGGGCATCTACGCGTGTGCGCCTGGTGTCTCGACGACGCACAATTGCGGTTTCGTCTCTGGAATGCCGAGTGGTGGACAGCGCCCCAGCTTCCAGTGAGGTTGCTTTATTGCTTGGGGGGGTTGCTTGAAAGGAACCATGGCATTGTCAGCGTAATGAGGCGGCCCCGCTGTTGCTGCTGCTGTCTGCTTGCTGTCTGCTAGGTGCACGACGCCATCCTGGACGACCTCGTGTACCCCACGGAGATCGTTGGCAAGCGCATCCGCTACCGGCTGGACGGGTCCAAGGTCCTGAAGGTGGGCAGGCCCGCCCGGGACACTTTCGTATGCATGTTATTAAGATGACGTTGACGTGTGTTGCAGTGCAAAGGAGTGCGTTAGGTTGCTGCACGGACGCTCGCGGCGGCTGCGGAGGCAGCTGCACGGTCGCAGCGGGGAGCGCTTTCCCTCTGGCGGCAGCTGGCGGTGGCGAGCAGCGAACACAGCAAGCAGGCACGCCTGCCTCCACTCCCCGGCGGTGCTGGCGGAAATGGGGTCCGCAGAGTGCTCTCAGCGCCTCTGGCTCAATAGCATTAACGGTGCAGCCCGTTGTGCAAGCTTGGCTCATGGCAAGGCGGCCTTCGGTTCTGTCCTGGTACAGCAGCAGCAGCGATGGTCGCGAGTTCAAAGGGGTATGCAGCATAGCCCGGCGGCTTGACAGTGCCCACTGGCCTGTCTCTCACCGGCGCAGCAGCTTGTAAGTGACAGGCGGTGCTCGGCGCAGTTTCCGCATGGGCACTGGGCCCTGCGTGAATCGCCCGCCGTCCGCCCGGTTCGGCATTGGACCCGGCGGCGCCGCAGCATACGGGGTCGCAGCTTTGTTCACGTGGGCGCGAAGGGGACGTGGTGCAAGTGGGCGTGAGGGCCAGCGACGCGGCTTGGCTTGCCCCGCATGAAGGGCTCCGGCCGCGCGGCGGGGCAGGGAACAGCAGGCGGGCAGCTGTGAGCTGACGCAGGCGGGTGGAGGCAGCAGCCAAACAGTCGGGCTGCTGCTGCAAGGGCTATTTCCTGCAGCAGCTTTCCTACAGGCGATGCCAGTAATCGAGATGCTGTGGCGTGCAGCTGTGGCGTGCAGTCACTCTGCAGCGTTGCGTGCAACGCAGTCAGCCAAGACCGTGGGCCAGGAGGCATGCGGTGCAGGCGTGTAGCGTCCTTGGCCTGGCAAAGACTGCTCAGCAGCTATGTAGCCGGCGCAATCCCGCAGCGTGTCTCGCCGAGGCCGCTTATCGGCGGCAACCCTGGGGCCGCAGCAGTCAGTACCCGTGGCCCATGCCATGAGTCTTCTCAGCGCTCCAGCTGCCGTGCACCCAGCCCGCTGTCCACGTTCGGGCTGACAGCTAAAAGCGCCCGTCGCCTTTTTTGTCGTATAGCCCTTTGTGCTGCTATGCGCTTTCAGACAGAGAAGTGTTAACTCGACTTCCTCTGCAGCTCTCAGATAACGACGGGCCCTCATGCCGAGGGCCATGGGCGCACTCGGTTTCGGCGTTCCCTGCCTCACCCTGTGTTGCCCTCCCTCCCCCCCCCGCCCACCCTGCACCTGTCCACGCAGGTGCACCTGGACCCCAAGGACCGCAACAGCACGGAGTACAAGATGGAGACCTTCGCCAGCGTCTACAAGCGCCTGACCGGTGGGTTGACTGAGAGCTGGGTGAAGCAAGGTTCAGCAGCTCTGCATCGTGGTTTCGCTCTGTGCCCACTCGGGCGGCTGAATGCATCGGCGGGGCTCAGCGGACAGAAGTGCGTGGCGGGACGGTTTACCGCGCCATGTTCGCCTGCGACTGTGTATTGAATAGTGCAGTTGACACATCTGCGTACAAGGCCATGCAAACGTGGCCACCTTGCTACGAAAGGACGACGGGATCGGGGTGTCGGGACGGAGTTCTCCGTACTGGTGTGAAGCCACGCTGTGGTCCTGGTGGCCCTAACCACCACCTACACCTGATCGCCCACAGGCAAGGACGTGAGCTTCGAGTTCCCGGTGACGGAGTCCGCGTAAGCACAGGCGGCAGCTGGGGCGCCCCATCTGTGCTCGCGCATGAGTGTGTAACTTTCGAAACACGGAAGCCGGTGTCTCGTCCATGGGAGCTTCCACGGAACGAAGGGAGACGGTCCATACAGGCGGTCGAGCTACGAGTTGCAGACTGGAGACAGGTTTCAGACAGCACTGGAGCAGCTGCAGGCCTGCAGCATGGCTGCGCCCGGTCGGTTCTCTCATGGCTACCCTGCCCCGGGGGGGTGGCGACAGTTGGATGCCTGAAGTCCGGGTCAGCAGGGGTTCCGTCTCCCCTGACTAGAACCCATTCTACCTTACGGTGTCCGACCGTTGCCGGGCCTGAACGCAAAGTACTAACATCCCTAATCTCAACCCTCAAGTCGCCCTGATCCGTCCTGTCAGGACCAGGAGGTCAGCAACAGCACGGATTCGTTGACAAAAATGGGTTGCCCACCAGTAGGCACAAGCCGGAAAGCTGCGGCCGGATCACATGTGAGTCAGCACAGGGGTCAGTGAAGTCTCCCTCCCGTACCTCCAGGTGCCAAACCAGGCTAAACCCACTACCCTGCGCTCAGCTGGGAATAGGTGGTCACAGTTCAGCACCTGCACCTGGTCCATGGACGCAAGGGCAGCACTTACAAGATCACCACGCCAGGCGTGAGGTGGAGGGGCAGCAACCAGGCACCTAGCGGGCCCAGCCGTTAGCACCGTGAGGCGCCTAGCATCTCGAGCTTCGAATGTGCATGCCGATGCTTAGTTATACAACAGTAGAGGTTTCGCGGGGAGTATGGCTAATTGCTGTTTCTCTCGACGATGTCCACTTGGTTTCCACCAGGGGAGTTTCTTCTAGGTGACCTCACTGATCCCTTGCCATGGGCTCTGACCGCGCAGCGAGTGGGCCAGTGTGCCTTCGCCCTGGCGAAGCAGTGACGTCAAGACGCCAGTAGAAGACAAGACCTGTGATGCCGGTTGGGATGAACAAAGTATGCATGCGTAGTTGAACTCGTGCAAGGCGCACACCAAGGTGGACCGGTGAGCTCCAGCCCTAAGCAAAGTGCGACACCCTCTGATACACGAGTACATTGAAACAGTAGTTGCATGAAATGCGTCGATTTCGGCTCCAGCTCTCAGTCGGTAGGTTACCAAGGTGCGATGGAGACGTATGTCGCTCGTCGGACAGCACCTGCAGGCAACGAGGCATCTCGAGGCAAGAAAATGTTGATGAGATTCTAAGGTGGTGTTACAATTGTAAGAGTTGTCATGAGTTTAGAGCCATCAGTGGCGTGCGGGCCCTGGTGGTTACTGATATGACCGGCCGATTGGCACGAGCCCGCGGTGCTCATAATACTTTACCTCGTATGTTTGCAGAGTTACATGATGTATCGGTTAGTTTGTACCCTGTAGTGCGGCGGGACAAATCGCCCACCAGTCCTCAAGGCGGTACGGCAGTCGTTTCTCGCAAACCGACCTGACCCGCGCAGCTCAAGTCCCTCAGCCTAGTCCGCTTCCAACGAACGCCTTACCTTAGACTGCACTGTACACATACAGTAGCTGCACGATATACATTCACTCCATTCGCGCGGCAAGTGCTGTGCCAGTGACGTGCGAGAGCTCTCATCGCTACTGAAAGGCGTAACGTGAGCGTCACTTTGGACACCTTCCGCATAGCATAACATCCACCAAGCCGAGCAGCATCCTCGTGCGGCAGGGCTGGCGTTCTCCTGCAGGTGTGAGGGGTTAGGAGGGGCGACCCGGAAGCAGCGGTGGCCCTGCTGCAAACCCACCCGCCGCTGAAGCTGGCGAGGTAGAGGAAGCAGAACATTAGTATTGTTTTGCATTGGGTATCCAGTTGCTTAGTTGGGTCTACAAGACTAAAGGCGTCGATCGGTGAGGGGCGGGTTGACAAGACCCGTCCCGAGGCAGCGTTGTCATAGATAGTATAGGCACTAGGTGTAAACAGAATGAGTCAATTTACCTCTTCGCGTCGTTAGGAAGAGCAATGCAGCAAATTTGTGAGGACTTGACGACGAGCCGCGACAGGTCATTCCTGGCCTGATACGTTTGGCAACCGCTGGGGCAATTCAGTAACTGCAACAAGTATAGCTCTATTCTATGGTGCTAACATTCTGCGCAATGCCAATCGGACCCGTTGCGCGACGTGACGGCTGTCCAATGCCCTCGCACGCGGGCAGGGACCTCTCAACCATCCACTGACAGCCCATTCTATGTGCTTCGATGCAGGTCGGGCGTTAGCTGTGTGTTATATAGTATACAGCCAATTGCTCGGCGTCGTCTTCTGCGTGACCTGGCGGGAACCAACCTGGCAGCAGCAACAGCAGCGTCCTCTCCTTGTCCGAGCTGGTAGCGCACCCCCGTGCCTCCAGCACCCAGCCTCACCTTTCTCCGCACAGCAGCGTTCTCAGCAGCAGAATGGAATTACCGGGATACTATGGCGGCAAAGCCGGGGATACATATGTTGGTGAGCAGGGAAGCTGGAGGCGCTGGGGCGTTACTAGACCTCGGGCCCCATGGGTCACCTGGGTCGGCGATTGGCACATGGAAGCTAGTTCAGGAAGCTCTGGCCTTAGCTCTGGCATTAAAAGCCTTAACCAATAAGAAGCATCACCCTGCACACGTCTATGCCGCAGACTCGTACGACAAGCATCACCACCAACCGTCCGACAAGCAGGGGTTCCTGAAGGGGCTTCTTGGAGGCAAGGACGAAGGTGGGGACGATGCAACCGCCAAAGCAGCAACGCCTACCAAGTACATAGGGCAGCCGTCTCACTGGGGGGCGGGGCGGTGCGACCGACCCTCCTGGCTTTTGGCTACAGTACCGGCACTCGCCCACGTGTGGGGGAACCTCCTGCCCTGCGCCGCAACAGCACTGGACTAGGCTGCGTCTAGAAGCCTGCAGCCTCTGCAAACCTCTTTCTTACCCGTTGCCGACTGCTAAGTGCACTCCACGTGCTTCCTGCTCCCTACTTTCTGCTCTCACAGCCAAGAAGTCGGCCTCCAAGGCCGGGGCCCCCTCCTCCCCGTCCGTGCCAAAGAAGTTCATGGACATGATCAGCCCCCTGCTGCTGGGCTCGTCTGGCAGCAGCGCTGCCAACAGCCCTGCGGCGCACGCCCAGCAGCAGCAGCACGGCAAGTCCCCCACCACCTCGGGCGTGTCGGCCTTTGCCAAGGCCGCCGCCGCCATCCACGGGGCGGGCAGCGGGGAGCTCCCCTCAGCCGCCGCCTCCATGCAGCACTCAGGCTCCGCAGACAGCACCAGCTCGGACGCGCAGAACATGATGCGCGCCCCCAGCTACAACTCTGGCCTGACAGAGTATGTGAACAAGATGAAGATCTCTGAGCAGGCGGCCGTGGCGGCCGCCGCCGCCGTGGGCCCCGGCGGCGTGCCGGGCACCCCCGGCGGCGGCTCGGGCGCCGCCACCCCGAACGGCGGCAAGCGCAGCAAGCTGTCGAACGAGAGCACGCTGTCCAGCAGCTCGTCCATGTCGGTCGCGAGCGCAATGTCGATGCAGTCCATTCGCTCGGCGGGCGCGCCGGCCGCGCCCATGCCGCACCTGCCCGGCGTCCCCGCGGGCCAGCAGCAGCAGCACGCCCATGCCCTCGCGCACCACCACCACCACCACATGTCGACGCCCCAGCCGCAGCAGCCTCAGGGCCCCGCGCTGCACCACCCGCCCATGTCCGCTAGCCACCAGCACGGCGCGCCCCTTAACCCACACTCGTACACCTCCAACCTGGACCGCCTGCTGGAGGCGGCGCGCTACTGCCAGCTGCCCCAGTCGGGCAGGCCGCTGCAGCCCATGCCCGCGGACCCCATGGCTAACCCACACCTGGGCCCTACCATCCCGCTGGTGGTGTCGCCCAACCTGCCGCCGCGCATGCAGCGCTCGCAGTGGCGGCTGTCGGACTACAGCCTGGGCGACAAGCTGTACACGGGCTACGCCAGCACCGTGTATAAGGCGGTGTGTCGGGCCAGCGGCGAGGTGGTGGTGCTCAAGATCTACCACCTCATGTCGGTGTGCGACCTGTACAAGTACCAGATCTACCGCGAGGTCCGCGTGCACTCCAACCTGTGCCACGAGAACATCGTGCACCTGTACGCCGCCTTCCAGGTGGGTCAGCAACGCGGTGGAGTTGGCCAGGTCGATAGTCTGATGCCTCGACAGGGCCAGCTTGCCACTAACACGTGCCGCATCATCACCGCTGCACCAGAAGAATGTTACAATGCGTACCGTACCTTCTGCCAGCTGGCCTCAGCCCCGACCACCAGCTGTTGACGCCTGCTTGCAGGCGCAAGCTATGTCCTGTCTCGTCCATTATGCCTAAGTGTATGGCTGTCATTCCCACGCATCCCCATGGTCCCACAGGAGGGCGACAAGGTGATCCTGGTGCAGGAGTACGCCGACGGCCAGGACCTGTTCAGCATGCTGCACAAGTACGGCGGCCGCCTCAGCGAGCGCCTCGCCGTACAGCTGGTTCTGGAGCCGTTCCTGCGCGTGCTGCAGTACCTGCACAGCCGCGCCATCATCCACCGCGACATCAAGCCGGAGAACATTTTGTTCAACAAGGCGTCCTGCCTCAAGCTGGGAGACTTCGGCCTGGCCATCGACCTGCGCGAGGAGCGGGCCGTCACGCGCGCCGGGGTGAGTCCTTGTTCCGTGCCTCCTGCCTACCTATCTTCCGTCCCTCTTGGCTGTTTTCCAGCGGCGGACCACGTGTCCCATGCGCCTATGCTACACGACTTCCTTTGCCGCAGTTTCCAGTACAGTAACCGCAGCACACTGCCATATGGCTCCTCTTTCCCGAAGGCATGCCAGGATTTTCCTAGCATTCAGGATAGTGCCAGTCTACGCTTGCTTCCTTGCTCGCCCTGACCTCCTTCCCACCGTTCCCACCATCTGTTCCCTTCCCTCCCTCCAGACGCTGGACTACATGGCGCCTGAGGTGCTGCGCTGCCCCTTTAAGTCTCGCCCCGAGGAGAACAAGGACAACGAGCGCCTGCACTACTCTGCCCGCGTGGACGCCTGGGCCGTGGGCGTGCTGACCTACGAGCTGCTGGTCGGCTTCCCGCCCTTCTTCGACCAGTCCCGCACCTCGACCGAGGACCGCATCGTGCACTCGATGCCCGCCTTCCCCGCCGGCCTGTCTGACGAGGCCAAGGCCTTCGTCTCCGCCGCCCTGTCCAAGCACGCCGCCGAGCGGCCCACCATCCTGGAGATGCTGCACCACCCCTGGATCGCGCGCTACTCGGCCCGCCGCTCCATGCGCGTCATCGCCCCCTCGTCGGTCAACCCGGCCGCTGCCGCCGCGTCGCCCGCGCCTTCGCCGCTGGCCTCCCCCTCCACCGCCACCCCCCGCCGTCCCGCGCCGCCCGCCAACGCGTCCATGCTGCAGTCGGCCGCCAGCCTGATGCACATGCCCGGCTCTCAGCCGGTAACGCCCGTGCGCCCGCCGCCGCCGGTGGCGGCTGGCGGCTACCCGACCCTTGGGTCGGTCCTGAGCAGCATGGACAAGCAGGCGGCGGCGCACGTGGCACACGGCCACGGCCACCACCTGGCCATGGGTCACGGACACGGACACGCCATGCTGGCCCCGCCGTCGCCGCAATCGCCCCTGGTGTTCAAGAGCAGCAACGACTCGCACCACGAGTCGCACCTGGTGGCCCCCGGGCGCTTCAGTGGCGCTTCAAGCAGCGCCTCAATGCAGATGTGAAGGGGCGGCCCTCGGGGGGATGCGCCGCCGCGCGAAACGCAGCAGCAGCAGCAGCAGCAGCAGCAGGAGTCGACCCACAGCCGTAGCAGCACGCACGGCAGCGGCCGCGTGGGCTCTGGCTGCTCGTCGGGTGCGGCTGGCGGCAGCAGTGGAAGCAGCAGCGGCAAGGGCAGCTGGGACGACGGCCAGAGTGTGGGTGCGGTGGGGCAGCAGCTGTGTGGGGCGGCGCTCTCTTCGTGGGGGGTACCTGTGACTGCTGCAGCGTTGTGCGGCAGCAGCGGGGCTGAGCTGGAGGCAGCTCGGAATGGCAGTGGTGGCTTAGCGGGTCGTGGGTTGGGGTGTACGACATCGGAGAGAAAAGACAGCATCGGCTCTTTAGGAGCAGCAGCAGGGTCAGGCGGGGCGGTGTTGGTTGGCTATGACGAGGCGAGAATAAAGGCGGCAGCAGCTGCTGCCGTCACTCCGCTGCTCTTGGCCCCGCCTCTGCAGCGGCAGCAGCGGCAGGGCAGCCCGCAGCAGCTGGTCATCAACTTCCGAAGCCCTCGGGATGGCGTGAGGAAGGGTGGCCAAGAAGAGGCATCGTTCAGGACTCCAAGGCCAGACAGGACGTGTTGGAACGTGCTGTGGGCTAGCGACAGGGCCGAGGGACAGCAGCCCCACTGTGAGAAGGAAGAAGCCCAGGTGGGGCTTGTGGGTCTACTCAGCAGATGGCTTCCATGGGCGGACTCGTAGTGTGGTGGGCAGCTAGGAGCTCGGTGCGGCAGTGGGTAGCAGACGGATGGTGACGGCGCGGGCACTCGGCAATTTCGTCAGTTGGTTCACGCAGGTCAAGACCAAGAGTAATACGTAATAGCTTAGACGACCGGCAGCGGTGGCGGTAGTGACTGTAGGGCGCTGTCACCGTTTCCTGTGTTGTTGTGTGTGACCCGACTTCTGGTGGTTGTAGCAGTGATAGCAAGTGGGTGCGGTACCTCTTTATAACACCGTGGTAGTCGGTCCGTCGCTCTTCATTACCTCTTCCTCTCTCCTCCTCCCCGCGAGCGAATGGCGTCTCACAGCTTCTGCCTGTGGGCGGTGGTGTAGGTATGCAGGGCTTTCAGGCGTCTCTTCACCTTCTGTCCCTATCTCTCTTTGTGTGGCTTGTTTAGGACGTGGCCTTGGGCTGGGCGTGTGACTGGATGCTTGTGTGGTGCTGTGCTGCGTACAGTAGGAGCTTAGCCAACAGCGTCGCAACCGGATGCCGTAGACGTGTGCAGTCAAAAGTGGTTTGTTGGATTGAGGCACGCAAGCACCCAGCCATGACCCATCTATGCCCGGACATATCTCGCTTGCATCCTTACGTCCGAGTTGGTCCGTGCAGGGGCTGCGTGTGCTCTGGGGTCGACATTTGACATACATACGGCTTCGGTTGGCTGCAGCATGCATGCATGCCTGCGCACGGCCTCAGCCTCGGCTACACGGATTATTTCCTGCAGAGCCCAGGGCCGCGATTGATTCTTATACCTCTTGACTGACCTTTTAGCTATTTGCCACGTTTTACATTTTGACTACATACATGGGCTGCAAGCCTCGGCAGTGATTCAGCGCGAGGCTGCGCCCGATGCGGGCAGTGCAGGCAGGGAGGTGCGGACTTGCTATTTTGTCTGCCGTGTTGGTGCTGTGGTACGTACGCTGCTTGGCGCGTACCTTGTCTATCGGCACGTGCAGGCAGGGGGCTTGACCACCGGATGAGCTATGCTGATGACACCCAAACCCACCCGTCATGTGTTATCCGCCCTATGTAGTGCCGCCCTGGCGGATGACCCGTTTCCGCCGCACACTAGCCACACTACTAAGGTGTACTTTTTTAGAGGCGTGTTGGCGTGAAGTGTATCTAGATGAGGAGCCAATCAGTTGAAAGGTTGCAGGCACGTCCTTGGTAGGGCTGGTGCCCTGAAAAGTGTCCTGTCACTGTTGACGCCCTTCGGCGCTGTCCATTTGGTAATTAGAAGTGTTGACAAGGCGCATAGCTTCTTTCTTTGCATCATCCTATTTTCCCTTCGCGTGTTGGTGTAAGCTGAACTGTAGCGGAACCACTGTAACATATGAGGTACTGACCTAGTACACTCTCGGTCCGATGGCCACCATCCAGCCACTGTGAGGCGCTCCGTCGTGCAGAGGCAACTTCAGTCAGTCAGGCCGGCAGTCAGCGTCAAGAAAGCACCTCTTGTACGCCGTTGGTCAGTCAGTCAGTGTTACACGGCGAGGGTTCTCCCCTCCGCAAGTGCAACGACCCA
>VFQN01000611.1_pt1 | contig 65391 bp, 61 predicted proteins | sample 3512371 | NCBI WGS metagenome assembly VFQN01 (sample SAMN10412370, study PRJNA504923) | tailings metagenome | isolation source: Replicate 2 from Balatoc abandoned mine | place: Philippines: Itogon, Benguet | collected 2017-08-28 | reverse complement strand
AGATGCATTATTCGCGGCGCTACAACATGACGCCGATGCCGCATTCGATCTTCTTTCATTACGGCTTCGCCATTCATGCGACGTCCGAAGTCCGCAATCTCGGCCGGCCGGCGTCGCATGGCTGCATCCGGCTCAGCCCGCAGAATGCCCGCACGCTGTACGGCCTCGTCAGCCGGTCGGGCATGAAGAACACGAGCATCACCATCAGTTATTATTGACGCGGGCGGTGCGCCGCGCCTGACGGTCGATCGCCGGTGCGATCGGCGAATGTAACTCTGGAAATGACAGATGACGGCTTCGTCCGAATCCAAAACGAAGAAATTTGCAGCGCGCCTGAAAGCGCCGGGCCTGATTGCGGCCCCCGGCGTATTCGACATGATCTCCGCGCGCGTCGCCGACGGCATGGGCTTCGATGCTCTTTATATGACGGGTTATGGCACCGTGGCGTCGCATCTCGGCCTGCCGGACGCGGGTCTTGCGAGCTATACCGAAATGGTCGGCCGTGTACGCACGATCGCTGAAGGCACCGCAACGCCGCTGATCGCCGATGGTGACACCGGTTATGGCGGGCTCCTCAATATCGATTTCACCGTGCGCGGCTACGAGGCGGCCGGCGCCGCAGCGATCCAGATCGAGGATCAGGAATTTCCGAAGAAATGCGGGCACACCCCGGGACGTCGCGTGGTGCCGCTCGAGGACGCCGCGCGCCGTATCAGGATCGCCGCGCAAGCCCGATCGTCGAAGGATTTTCTGATCGTCGCGCGCACCGACGCACGGACCGCGCTCGGTCTCGACGAGGCGTTGCGGCGTGGCGAAGCCTTCGTGAAGGCCGGCGCCGACATTCTCTTCATCGAGTCCCCGGAGAGCGAGGCCGAGATGGAAACGATCGGCCGGAGTTTCGACGTGCCGCTCCTCGCCAATATGGTGGAAGGCGGGCGCACGCCAATCTTGAGCCGCGTAGAACTCGATCGGCTCGGATTCAAGCTGGCGATCTTTCCGGTGGCCGGATTTCTGGCCGCCGCCGCCGCAATGCGCTCGGTCTATGGCGAAATTCTCTCAACAGGCTCGACCAAGGCGTGGAAAGGGGAACTCTACCCCTTCGACGATTTCAGCCGGTTGATGGGGTTCGAACGGATCTGGGCTTTCGAGCGCGCCAACGCGGATCTCTGAAGCGACTGTTCATCTTCCCGGCGTGACAACTCAGCAGCGGCGCTCCGTCGCGGTGTTGACAGCATAACCTCGGATTTCAGCCACGCTCCCGCCCTCATCCGCCAGCATGGGATAGCGCTTGCTCTCCGGAACGGGGCTTGCCGCATGTCTGGTGCAATCGCTTGATGCTGTTCTCGCTACTTTTGCCCGGATCGGTCATGCGATTGACTGCGCCCTTGCTGTTGATGGCGTTTCTCGCAGCGGGCGTCGGCGGTTGTTCCACCGTGCCGGCCACCGTATCGGCGTTTGCGGCGACGGGGACCCAGTCGTCCGGTATTGCCGGCGATCCGACCCTGACGGTCGTTACCACACGCAATGCGGTCAAGGGCGCTCGCGCGAAGCCATGGTTCGGCGCGCAGCGCGCCAACCAGCCGAGCAATGTCCGCGTCCACCTTTCGGCGCCTTCGGAAGGCGCGTTCGCGGCCGTGGGCCTTGGCGACTGGAACATCAAGTCGGTCGAGGCGATACCGGTCGGCGAAAGCTTTTCTGCGGGTGCGGCCCGCCGTGATGTGCTGGTCTATATCCACGGCTTCAATCAGTCGTTCGAGACGGCCGCACTCGACGCCGCGCGTCTCTCCGATGGCCTCTCATTCCGGGGCGAGACCATGCTGTTCTCGTGGCCTTCGAAGAATAGCCTGATGAACTACATCTACGATCGCGAAAGCGCATTATGGTCGCGCGACGCTCTCGAAAGCATGATTGACGAACTGGTTGCCGATCCGTCGGTCGGTCGTATTCATATCGTTGCTCATTCAATGGGCACCATGGTCGCCGTTGAATCGCTGCGGCAGCTCTACGACAGGCGCGGCGGTTCGATGACGGGCCGGTTTGGAGCCATCGTGCTCGCCTCACCCGATATCGACATGGACAGCTTCACGTCGTCAGTTGCCCGCGTCGGATCGCTGGGGCGCAAAATCACCGTGCTGACGGTCGCGAACGATCGTGCACTCGGTGCGATGCGCGACATGGCCGGTGGCGTAACACGCGTCGGCATTGCCGAGAAGCCGCGCCTCGAAGCGCTCGGGATCCGTGTGATCGACGCATCGAATTATGATGGCGGTGGTCTCAACCACGATCTGTTTCTGACCAATGCCGAGGTCAGGCAGGCCATCCGCCGGCTATTCGCCGAGGCAGGCGCTCCGGCGTCACCAGCGATCACGAGCAGCACGATCCAGTAGCGTTGCCGCCGGTTGCTTGCCGCATGGCGCCGAAAACAATAGATGTTCGCCTTGCTGGCGGCAGCAATCATCCGCATCGAGTCCATGACGTTATTCCGAGGAGACCGCGACCATGAGCGACGCGCCACAGGTTCTCGAAAGCTATCTGGCAGGCGCCTGGCGCCGCGGCGAGGGCGTCGAGACCGAGCTGGTTGATCCTGTTCATGGCAACGTGCTTGCGACGGCCAGCGCCAAGGGGCTCGATCTTGGGGCCGCGCTCGATCACGCGCGCAAGGTCGGCGGCCCCTCGCTGCGCGCGCTCTCCTTTGCGGAGCGTGCGAAGCTGATCGGTGCCGTCGCTGATGTGCTGATCGCCAACCGCGCAAAATACGAAGCGATGGCGATCGCCAATTCCGGCAACACCAAAATCGATGCGGCAATCGACATCGATGGTGGCATCGGCACGCTGAAATATTATGCGCGGCTCGGCGCGCCCCTTGGGGCGGCCACGTTTCTGCTCGACGAAAAGCCGGTACGGCTCGCGAAGGCGGAGAATTTCCAGGCGATTCATCTGCTGGCACCGCGCCATGGCGTGGCGGTGCATATCAACGCCTTCAACTTCCCGAGCTGGGGCCTCTGGGAAAAGGCCGCGGTGGCGCTGCTTGCCGGCGTTCCGGTCCTGGCGAAGCCCGCGTCGTCTACCGCACTTCTGTCCAACGAGATGGTACGCGACGTGATCGCTGCGAAGGTGCTGCCCGAAGGTGCACTCAGCCTTTTATGCGGCAGTGCCGGCGATCTGCTCGATCAGGTCAATGGCGACGATGTGATAGCATTCACCGGTTCGTCGGAAACAGCGGGCCGAATTCTCAAGCATCCGAACATCCTCGCACGCGGCGTAAGGGTGAACATCGAGGCCGATAGTGTGAACGCGGCGCTGCTGGCGCCCGGTGCGAGCGATGCTGCCTTTGATGCCTTCATCAAGGAGGTTGGCCGTGAGATGACGGTGAAGGCCGGTCAGAAATGCACCGCCATCCGCCGCGTGTTCACGCCCGCCGATAGGGCCGATGCTGTGACGGACGCGTTGCTCGCTCGCCTGAAGAAGACAACACTTGGCGATCCGCGCAATGAAGCCGTGCGCATGGGTCCCGTGGTCACGCGCGCCCAGCAAGCCGCGGCGTTCGATGGCATCGCCAGGATCGCCAAAGAGGCGCAGATATTGGCCGGCGGCGTGACCGCGCCTGTGATTGATGGCATCGATCCGGCGAAGTCCGCCTTCGTCGCCCCTACGCTGATGCGTGTCAAAGATGCGGCCACTGCAAGCGCGGTGCACGATACCGAAGTCTTCGGCCCGTCCGCCACTATCGTGCCGTACAAGAGTGAGGCCGAGGCCTTTGCACTTGTCGCGCGCGGCGGTGGCTCACTGGTCGCGTCGGTCTATGGCGACGATCACGCGTTCTTCGCGCGCGCTGTAACCGAGCTCGGGCCACAGCATGGCCGTCTATTGATGGTCGAGCCGTCGATTGCGGACGTCCATACCGGACACGGCATCGTAATGCCGCAATGCCATCACGGCGGACCTGGCCGCGCTGGGAATGGCGAAGAACTCGGCGGGCTGCAGGGCTTGCGCCTCTATCATCAGCGGGTTGCCGTGCAGGGCGCGATGGATCTGCTGACAGAATTGCAGGCAAGAGCGTTCGCGCTGCACTGATCCTGCTGCGTTCGCTTCAGAGCGGCTTGCGGACCAGCGGCACCGATACGTTGTCGATCCGGATCATATCGGCTTCAACCCCGAAGACATGGGCGATTCGCTGCGGGTCCAGTGCGTCCTCCGGAGGCGCATCGGCGACGATCCGGCCCTTCTCGAGCACAAGCACACGGGTAGCGTAGCGCGCCGCGAGCGCCAGATCGTGGATCACGGCGAGCACCGCGCCGCCGGCCTGCGCCACATGACGCAGAACGTCCATGACGACAAACTGGTGGCGCGGGTCGAGCGACATAATCGGCTCGTCCGCGAGCACGATCTTGGCCTCGGTGGCCAGCACGCGGGCGAGCGCCACGCGCGCGCGTTCGCCACCGGACAATGTCGTGACGATGCGGTTGGCGAAGCTCGCCGTGCCGGTCATCTCCATCGCATGCGCGACCGCGGCGCGATCCTTTTCCGATACCGGTGAGAACGGATCGGCATGGGGATAACGGCCGAGTGCGACGATCTCGCCCGCGGGCAGCGGCCAGGAGAAGCTGTGACCTTGCGGCAGGTAGGCGAGGCGGCGTGCGCGCTCACGGGTCTTGATTGCCGTCGCGGGCCGACCGTTGAGCTCGATGCTGCCGGCAGCCGGGACGAGCCCCGCCAGTGCCTTGAGAAGGGTTGTCTTCCCAGCCCCGTTCGGTCCGACCAGCGCTACCAGTTCGCCCGCGCGAAGCGTCACGCTGACGCTGTCGACGATAGTGCGCTGGTCCAGCCGAACTGAAATGTCTTTAGCGGAGAGCAGCGCAGTCATGACGGCTCGCCCTCCAGATAGGCCCGCTCGCTGAAGATCATGTACAGGAAGAAGGGCACCCCGATCAGCGCCGTAACCACGCCGACTTTCAACTCGATCGCGGATGGCACGATCCGTACTGCGATATCCGCTGCCAGCAGCAAGGCCGCGCCGGCCAGTGCGGCCGGCAACATGATGAGCGTCGGATCGGCATTGACGGCACGCCGGACGAGATGCGGTGCGACAAGTCCGACGAAACCGATCGCACCCGCGACCGCGGTTGCCGCGCCGACACCGAAGGCAGTGCCGAGCACCACAGCGAAGCGAGTCCGCTGCAGGTCGACGCCGAGCGACATCGCTGCATCCTCGCCGAGCGTCAGCGCGCGGAATGCGCGGGCCTGTGACAGCAGGATGACCCAGCCCAGCACCATCAGCGGCGCTGCGATCATCAGATGATCGCGCGAACGGTCCTCAAGTGATCCGAGCAGCCAGAATGCCACCTCAAGCGCGATGAACGGGTTTGGCGCCAGGTTAAGAATGAGCGCGGTCATCGCGCCGGCAAAGCTTGCAAGCGCTAGTCCGGCCAGCAGGATTACCGTGAGGCTGGTGCGCGGTCCCGCGATCAGCACCAGCGCGCCGACGGATACGAGCGCGCCGAGGATGCCGGCGATCGGGACAAAGAGCGATGTGGCCGGCAGAAAGCCGAAGGCGATCATGAAGGATGCCGCCGCGGCTGCGGCCTGCGGCGCACCGAACAGCGCGGGTTCAGCCAGCGGATTGCGGAACAGGCCCTGCAAGGCCGCTCCTGACAAGCCAAGCGTTGCCCCGATCAGCGCCGCCAGCAGCGTCCGCGGCAGCCGTATTTCCCGTACGATCACGGCCGCGACCCCGTCGCCGCTCCATAAGGCCTGTAAAGCCGTACGCGGAGACAGCCCGGCAGGGCCAGTGACCAGCGAGGCGAGCATCAGGGCCAGCACAAGTGCGAACAGGCCCGCATTGAGCCGCAACGTGGATTTGGATATCGCTTGCATGAATGACTGAATCTCGAACCAGCCATGGTCGCATGATGCGGGCTTTCGGAACAGGGCCGCTGCTCGCGTTGGGTATCCTGTTGGGAGGCTGCCCTGCACAGGCCAATACTCCGCCGAAGCGGGTTGTGTCTTTCAATTTGTGCGCTGATCAGCTCGTGGTCGCGTTGGCAGATCCGGAGCAGATCGCAGGATTGTCGCCATACGCGACGGACGCCGGGCTTTCTGTCGTAGCGGACAAGGCTCGGCAATTCCGGAAAGCCGACTGGCAGGCCGAGTCGACCATCCTGCTTGAGCCCGACCTCGTGCTGGTTGGCCCGAACGATCGCTCGGTGACGCGGCGCATGCTGACATCCCAGGGCTTGCGCGTGGTCGAGACCGGCTTTGTGAGCGATCTGGATTCCGCGCGAAAGCAGATCAAGGACCTGGCGGCCTTGCTCGGTCATCCGGATCGCGGCGAGAAACTTGTCGCCGATCTGGAGCGCGCGCGCGCGCGCCTTGTCGCGGCCGCGGGAAAAACTGAGCGTACGGCGCTGGTCGTCGAGCGCGGCGGGTATACGCAAGGTCCTGCCAGTCTTGCCGCCACATTGCTTGCCGAAGCCGGGCTGAAGCCGCCCGCTGGTGCGCCACAAGGCTATGGCGGGTTCATTCCGCTGGAGAAATTCCTGGTTCTCAAGCCCGACCTCGTGTTCCTGAAGGACCCGCCCAGCGCCGCGACCGATCAGGGCGCGATGTTTCTCGTGCATCCCGCCTTGCGCGATCTCTATCCGCCGTCACGCCGCGTCGCGCTGCCGACGCGCTACACGATGTGCGGCGGACCGGCATTGGTCGCGGCCTTCGACTATATGGCGGAGGAGATCGGGCGGCTTCCCGCGCCCTGAGCGTTTGACCAATCACGAATGATCGCCGCGAGCGCATCGAGCCCGTCGGTCAGCGCCGCGGGCCCCGGCTGCAGGATGAGTGGCGACTTGATCTCGCGCAGCCAGCCGTTGCGTATCGCGGGGATCGCATCGAAGCCTGTGCGCGCGGCGACCTTCGCCGGCACGAATTTCTTCCCACACCACGATCCGATAATCATATCGGGCCGCGCCGCGATCACGGCATCGGGCGTGACGATGCGCTCGCTTGCGGACTTGCGCCGCGACAATTCCGGAAACACATCGATGCCGCCTGCGATCGCGATCAACTCGGATACCCAGCGGATGCCGGAGATCATCGGCTCGTCCCATTCCTCGAAATAGACGCGCGGCCGTTGTGGCAAGCGGTCCGCGTCGGCGCGCACGGCGTCGAGCTTCGCCGAAAGCGATATTACCAATGCGTCCGCCTTTTCCTGAGCGCCGACAAGCGCGCCGAGCGTGCGGATCATCGCGAAGATGCCGGAGAGGTCACGCTGATTGAAGGCATGAACCTCGATGCCGGCCCGGATCAGCTGGGCGACGATATCCGCCTGCAGATCGGAAAAGGTCAGCGCCAGATCCGGTTCGAGCGCGAGAATCTTCGGGACGTCCGCGCTGATGAAGGCCGAGACGCGCGGTTTCTCCTTGCGCACCTGTGCAGGGCGCACCGCATAGCCTGACACCCCGACAATGCGATCCTGTTCGCCGAGGAGATATAGCGTCTCCACGGTTTCTTCGGTCAGGCAGACGATGCGGGCGGGCGGCATGGCAAGAGCCTACACGAAGGCAGCCTCGTCCGCTCTGCTCAGGAGATCGGGGCCGCCGATCGCGGATACCTTTCCGGCATCCAGCCGCACGATGACGTTGGCGATGCGCTTCATTTCGCGCGCATAGTGGCTGACATAGACCATGGGAATACCGGCCTCGTCGCGCAGCCGCAGCAGGTACGGCATGATTTCGCCCTTGCGTGCAGGATCGAGCGAGGCGAGCGGCTCATCCATCAGCAACAGGCGCGGCTTGAGCATGAGCGCCCGCCCGATTGCCACGCGCTGGCGCTCGCCGCCGGAGAGTTTGCCTGGCCTGCGGGGAAGCAGCGCTTCGATGTCGAGCATTGCGACGATACGCGAGAACTCCGGGCTATCGTGTGGCAACCCGGCCATCCAGCGTCCGTAATCGAGATTCTTCGCGACGGTCATATGCGGAAACAGGCGGCCTTCCTGGAACACGTATCCAATCCTCCGCCGATGCGCGGGAACGTTAATTCGCCGGTCATGATCGAACAGGACCGTGCCGTTCAGCGCGATACGGCCGGACTCCGGTCGGACAAGACCTGCGATCATGTTGACCAGCGTGGTCTTGCCGGCACCGGACGGGCCGAACAGCCCCGTCACCGGGCCATCGCTGTCGAACGCGATGTGCAGATCCAGATCGCCGGCCTTCTTCCTGATGTCGACGCTGAGCACGGTCATTCTCCGTGCAGTCGGCGTGCTGCGCGCCGTGCGAAGAATTCCGACGCGAGCAGCGCCGCCATCGCGATGACGATAGCCACGATCACAAGGCGCAGAGCGGCGGCGTCGCCCGCAGGCGTCTGGGTGTAGGTATAGATCGCTGCGGAGATCGTCTGAGTCTCGCCGGGAATGTTCGAGACGAAGGTAATGGTCGCTCCGAATTCCCCCAGTGCCTTTGCAAAACACAGAAGCGTCCCTGCAATGATGCCCGGCAGCGCGAGCGGGAGCGTAACGGTGATGAACCGCCACAGCGCGTTGGCACCGAGTGTCGCCGCGGCGTCCTCGAGCTTGCGGTCGATCGCTTCGAAGGAAATCCGGATCGGCCGGACCAGAAGCGGGAATGCCATGATCCCGCAGGCGAGTGCTGCGCCGGTCCAACGGAAGGACAGTACGATCCCGAACGTTTCATAGAGGAAGCTGCCGATCGGTCCGCGCCGTCCGAACGAGATCAGGAGGAGATAACCGGTCACGACCGGCGGCAGTACCAGCGGCAATACGATCAGCCCGTCGAGCAATGCCTTGCCGGGGAAGCTCTTGCGCGCGAGCAACCAGGCCGCGCCGATGCCGAGCGGCAACGCGACCATCGTGGCAACGGTGGCGATCCGGAGCGAGAGCCGGATCGCCGTCCATTCCTCGGGTGTCAGTTCGAACACGTGAATGACATGCGCTTGCGCAGGTGCGTCTCAGCTATTCGGCTTTGCTGCCAGCACTGTGAAGCCGTATTTCTCGAAGATCTCCTTGGCCGCGCCGCTGCGCAAGAACGCCAGATAGCCGGCGACGTCGGGCTTCGCTGTCGCTGTAGCGGCAACCGGATAGGTGACCGGCGGGTGCGAGCCTTCCGGGAAGGTGCCGATGATCTTCACGCCGGGTTCGACCTTGGCATCGGTTTCGTAGACGATGCCAAGCGCGGCTTCGCCGCGCGAGACCAGCAGAAGCGCAGCGCGCACGTTATCGGTCATCGCGAATTTCGGCTCCGCGGCTGTCCATGAGCCGAGCTTTTCCAGCGCGGCCTTGGCATAAAGGCCGACCGGTACGGCCTTCACGTCGCCTGTTGCGATGCGGCCGTCGCCGGCCAGCTTGGCGAGATCGAAGTCCTGGCCGATCGTGACATTGCCGATCTTGGAATCCTTGGGCGCGATCAGCACGAGCTTGTTGCCGAGCAGGCTGACGCGGGTGTTGTTCTTGATCGCCTTTTTCTCCTGGAGATAGTCCATCCATTTGAGATCGGCCGAGACGAACGCGTCGGCGGGGGCGCCGCCCTCGATCTGCTTGGCGAGCGCCGAACTCGCGGCATAGCTCGATACCACCCTGATGCCGGTCGCCTTGGTATAGGCTGCGTTGACGTCGTCGAGCGCGTTCTTCATCGAGGCAGCGGCAAAGACGGTGATGCTTTTGTCCTGTGCGGCCGCGAATTGCGGCGCGAGAAGCGGTGCGCCGGCAAAAAGGCTCAACGCGAACCGAAGGATGAATTGTCGTCTCAGCATGGCGGTTCTCCAAAAACGGGCGGCCCGGTGACTTGCGTGCCATGCCGGGACCATCAGGGAATGAGCTAACGATTTGCGATAATTGAAGGAACCGCCGTTCCGTCTAGGGTCCCGGATGAGCGCGCACAGCGCAGCCGGGATCGCGAGGCGGACTTTAGCAACCTTCCGGCATTTGCCAAGATCAGACACAACAGCGCAGGCTTAAGGTCTGCCGGGAGGTGACATGGGCGCGCCAGCAACGCCGATTGAAGGCGACTATGACTACATCATCGTCGGCGCCGGCTCCGCCGGCTGCGTGCTGGCCAACCGGCTCTCAGCCGATCCGGCCAAGCGGGTGCTCCTGCTGGAAGCGGGCGGAAGCGACAACTGGATCTGGTTTCATATCCCGGTGGGCTATCTGTTTGCGATTGGCAATCCGCGCGCAGACTGGATGTTTCGTACCGAACCGGTGCCAGGCCTGAACGGCCGATCTCTCGCCTATCCGCGCGGCAAGGTGCTGGGCGGCTCATCTGCGATCAACGCGATGATCTACATGCGCGGTCAGGCCGGTGACTACGACCACTGGCGGCAGCTCGGTCTTGCCGGCTGGGGCTGGGACGATGTGAAGCCGCTATTCCGAAAGCAGCTCGATCATTTTCTCGGCGCGGGTGAACACCACGGCGCAGGCGGCGAATGGCGGGTGGAATATCCACGATTGCGCTGGGACATCACCGACGCCTTTCGCGACGCCGCAGCGCAGGCCGGCATTCCCAAATCCGAAGACTTCAATACCGGCAATAACGAGGGCTGCGGCTATTTTCACGTCAATCAGAAGATGGGGCGGCGCTGGTCGGCGGCGCGCGGCTTTCTCAAACCGGCAATGGGTCGGCCAAATCTGCGTGTCGAGACCGGGTGCCTTGTCGAGAAGATCGAGTTTGACGGCAAGCGTGCGACCGGCGTTCGCTTTCGGCAGAATGGCGAAAGCAAGGTCGCGCGCTGCCGCGGCGAAGTGATCCTGTCTGCCGGCGCGCTCGGCTCGGTGCAGGTGCTGCTTCTCTCCGGGGTCGGCCCGGCTGCGCAGCTGGTCGAACACGGCATCGCTCCTGTGCTGGACAAGCCCGGCGTCGGTGAAAACCTTCAGGATCATCTGCAATTGCGGCTGATCCATAAGGTGACCGGCGTGACGACGCTTAACGAGACCTACCGGTCGCTGCTTCGTCGCGGGATGATGGGTGTCGATTACATGTTGCGCCGTCGCGGACCGTTGACCATGGCGCCGTCGCAACTGGGCGCTTTCACGCGCTCGAGCCCGCGCTATGAGCGACCGAATATCCAATTCCATGTGCAGCCGCTGTCGCTCGACAAGTTCGGCGATCCGCTGCACGACTTTCCGGCCTTCACCACAAGCGTTGCGAATTTGCGGCCGTCGAGCCGGGGCCATGTGCGGCTCCGCAGCGCCGATCCCGCCGACAAGCCGGCGATCCAGCCGAATTATCTCGCCACCGACGAGGACAGGCAGGTCGCGGCGGATTCAATCCGCGTCGCACGCAACATCATCGCCCAGCCCGCCTTGCAGGCCTTCAGGCCTGTCGAATTTCTGCCTGGCGAAGCGGTGCGCAGCGATGACGAGGCCGCGCTTGCAAAGGCGGCGGGTGACATCGGAACCACCATCTTCCATCCGGTCGGCACGGCGAAAATGGGACGGACCGACGATCCTCTTGCCGTGGTCGACGAGCGGCTGCGCCTGATCGGTCTTGCCAATGTGCGGGTGATCGACGCCTCGGTGATGCCGACGATTACCTCCGGAAACACCAATTCGCCGACGATGATGATCGCGGAAAAGGGGGCGATCATGGCGCTTGAGGATGCGCGGGGGTAGCGCTCTGTCCTGCGTTCTCGGCATTCCCGGCCTCGTCTCCGGAAAGGCCGCCTCACCTTTTCCTAAGAGTCGGCGGATATGAACGCCGTCATGACGTTACATCCGATTCTCGCGCGCATCCGCAACATCGTCGCCGACCCGCGCGGAGAGTGGCCGCTCATCGCAACAGAACCCGTCCATCCGATGCGGTTGTTTGTCGGCTACGTCGCGTTGCTGGCCGCGATTCCGGCGATCGCAGGTTTCATCGGATCGAGTTTGATCGGCGTCTCGGTGTCGATCGGCCGGCTGCACGACCCGCTGGAGCTCGGGGTGCTGCGCGCCGTCATCAGTTACCTGTTCAGCTTCGTGATCGTGTATCTGACTGCGCTCGCGATCGACGTGATGGCGCCGCTCTTTCAGACGCAACGCAACTTCACCAGCGCGCTGAAGCTCGCGGTCTATTCGTTCACGCCGGTCTGGCTGATCGGGATCGTGCTCGCGGTGCCAGGCCTGCGGTTCCTCTCTATCCTTGGCCTGTATGCGCTCCGGCTGATCTGGACCGGGCTGCCGCCGCTGATGGGCACCCCGCGACCGAAAATCCTGCCTTATGCGCTGTCGATCGTCGTGGCGGCGTTTGGGATCACGCTTGCGCTGTCGGTGATCCAGGCAGCCATTCTCACGCTTCCGTTCCGGGACGAGTGATCACGGCAGCGCTCGCAGATAGCGGATTGGCCTGCCGGCCGTGAGCCCCTGCGCGGCGGCGATGATCGCATTCGCGTCGATGCCATAATGGCGGTAGAGGTCCGGCAGCGATCCGGTCTGACCGAAATGCTCGACACCAAGCCCGCGCGTTATGTGACCATGGACACCGCCGAGCCACGATAGCGTGGCGGGATGCCCGTCGAGCACGGTGACGATGCCGCAATGCAGCGGCACATCGTCCAACAGCCGCTCGATATGCGAGCGTGCATGCACGAGCCCGCGCTCTCTTGCGCGTTGCGCCGCGGTCCAACCTGCGTTCAGCCGGTCGGCGGACGTGACTGCAAGCAGGCCCACATCACGGCGATCCTCGCTCATCAGTCCGACTGCCTCGATCGCTTCCGGGGCGATGGCGCCTGTATAGGCGACGACAACCTGCGCATTGGGGCCGGGCCTGCGCAGCCAATAGCCGCCGTCGATGATGCCCTGCTTGAGATCGTCGGTCATCGCGCGCTGCGGCTGTTCGATCGGACGCGTGGATAGCCGCAGATAGATCGAGCCGCCGGTTTCGTCGCGCAGCCAGTCTTGTTCCGAGGGTGCGACGTCGCCATCCTTCTGGATATAGTCGAGCGCGAAGCGCAGCATCACCGCGAGTTCATCGACGAATGCCGGCTCGAAGGCGGCGAGACCGTCTTGCGCCATGCCGATCAGCGGCTGCGCGATCGATTGATGCGCGCCACCCTCAGGCGCAAGCGTGATTCCGGACGGAGTCGCCACCACGATGAACCGCGCATCCTGATAGCAGGCGTAATTCAGCGCATCGAGCCCGCGCGCGATGAATGGGTCATAGAGCGTGCCGATCGGCAGCAGCCGCTCGCCTTCGATCGCATGAGACAGGCCGAGCGCGGAAAGGAGAATGAACAGATTCATCTCCGCGATCCCGAGTTCGATATGCTGGCCCTGCGGCGAGAATTCCCAGGCGAAGGTCGAAGGAATGCGCTCGTTGCGGAAGGTGTCCAGTTGGGAAGCGCGGGCAAAGAGTCCACGCCGGTTGACCCAGGCGCCGAGATTGGTCGAGACCGTGACGTCGGGCGAGGTCGTGACGATGCGGGAAGCGTAAGCCTCCTTCGACTTGCCGATCTCGTTCATCAGCGCGCCGAAACCGGTCTGGGTCGAGGTCACGGCCTGCGGCGGCACCGATATCGTCTCCGGAATCCGGAGCCGCGCGGCTTTCGCCGCGGGCCTGCGCTGCGCGAATGGCACTTTTTCGAGAAATGCTTGCAGCTTTTCCGGCGGCAGCGTGAGACCTTCGAACTTGTCCCATTCATGTCCGGGACGGACACGGTTTTGCGTGCGGAAGGTTTCCATCTGCGCAGGCGTCATCAAGCCGGCGTGGTTGTCCTTGTGGCCGGCCATCGGCAGTCCGAAGCCCTTCACGGTGTAGCAGATGAAGCAGACCGGCCTGTCGTGCGTGATGCTGCCGAACGCCTTGATCAGCGCCGGCAGATCGTGGCCGCCGAGATTGTTCATCAGCCGCGCCAGTTCGTCGTCGGTGCGCTTCTCGATCAGCGCCGTCACTGGCCCCTGATCGCCGATCTCGTCGAGCAGGCGCTTGCGCCATGCCGCGCCGCCCTGGAACACCAGCGCGGAATAAAGCGGGTTGGGACAGGCATCGATCCAGGCGCGCAGCTTGTCACCGCCGGGTTCGCGGAATGCGTCTTCCTGCAACGCCCCGTATTTGACGATCACCACCTCCCAGCCGAAATTCTTGAACAGCTGCTCGTAGCGTTCCCACAGCCCCTCACGGACGACGGCATCGAGGCTCTGGCGGTTATAGTCGACGATCCACCAGCAATTGCGGAGCGATTGCTTCCAGCCCTCCAGCAACGCCTCGAAGATGTTGCCCTCGTCGAGCTCGGCGTCGCCGACCAGCGCAATCATCCGTCCTTCGGGTTTGTCCTTGGCCATGCCGTGCGCGTGCACGTAATCCTGCACGATCGACGAGAACAGCGTCTGCGCGACGCCCAGGCCCACCGAGCCGGTTGAGAAATCGACGTCGTCGATATCCTTGGTACGGGAGGGATAGCTCTGCGCGCCTTTGTAGCCGCGGAAATTCTCGAGCTTCTCGCGGGTCTGTTTGCCGAGCAGATACTGGATCGCGTGAAAGATGGGGGAGGCATGCGGCTTCACCGCGACCCGGTCCTGAGGGCGCAGGATGTCGAAATACAGCGCAGTCATGATGGTCGCGAGCGATGCGGACGACGCCTGATGCCCGCCGACCTTTAGGCCGTCGACATTGTCGCGGATGTGGTTCGCGTTGTGGATGGTCCAGCTCGCGAGCCACAGAACCTTCTTTTCCAGTTCGGACAGGATGTCGATGCGGGACGGCTGCATGATGCGCTCCTCTGGCGCGACCCTTGGCATATTCGGATGATGCATCGTCGCATAGGCGGGGTGGCAGATTTAATCAATTTGAGCTACAAGGACTTAGAATATTGGCAGATGCTGCCAGCATTCATGAAGTTAGAAGCAGAATCCATCACATGCCGCTGGATGCCGTCGACCGCAAGATCCTCGCGCTGCTGCAGGAGGACGGCCGCATGAGCCTCGCCGCACTCGCGGAGAAAGTCGGGCTGTCGCCCTCTCCCTGTCTGCGCCGCGTGCGCTTGCTGGAGAAGTCGGGGATCATCAACCGCTATGTCGCGGTGCTGAACCAGCGTCAGGCTGGGCTCCCGGTCAGTGTCTTCGTATCGATCAAGCTCGAGAGCCAGCGCGAGGAGGCGCTCGCGAAATTCGGCAAGGCGATCGCGCGCTGGCCGGAAGTGCTGGAATGTTATCTGATGACAGGCCCGCGCGATTATCTGTTGCGCGTCGTGGTCGCCGACCTTTCAGCTTATGAGCAATTTCTGAAACAGAAACTGACGCGGCTCGACGGCATCGCCTCGATCGAGTCGAGCTTTGCACTGGAGCAGGTGAAATACACGAACGTGCTGCCGGTGTGATGTCCCGTCACCCGCGGTTGCGCAAAACGAGGCATGCGCCGCCAGCCTTGCGGAGCGTGTTGCAAAGCTCATTCGCTTCGGCGCGCGTGTCCGTCCCGATGCGAACCTGATAGAACACCGCGCGTCCGCGCGAGCGCATCATCGACGATTGCAGACCGGGATCCTTGCCCGCCAGTACGCTCTCGTAGCGTTTCAATGCGCGCGCATACATCGCCATCGCCCGATCGCGCGAGAAGCCCGCGCCGAGTTGCACGCCCCAGGGCTGCGCCAGCGAATGCACAACGCGCTGCCGCAACTCGTCGAGGAACGGGCTTGGCGAACGCTTGAGCATGGCCATCAGTTCGCCGCAGCCGGGCTGGGGTTTTTGCTCCTCTTTCCGAGGCTCCTTGCCGTCGCGGACCTTGGTGCGCTCCGCGGCCCAGTCGTCGACAGTCATGCCGGTGATCGCCGAGACGTAATTGCGTGTTTCGCCCGGCATATATCCCGTGCCCGCGAGCCATTCGCGTATCCGGCGCGGTCCTGCATTGTAAGCCGCTGCGGCCAGGCCGAGATTGCCGAATTGCAGCCAGAGCTCTTTGAGGAATTCCGCGGACTTTGGCAACGCTTGCACCGGATCGAAAGGATCGAGCAGTCCGCGTTCGGCGGCGGTGCCGGGCATGAACTGCGCCATGCCCTGCGCGCGCTTGCCGCTGCGTGTCACCGGACCCACGGCATCGGCGCGGAAGCGGCTCTCCTGCCAAATCACGCGTGCGAAGAATTCGAACGGCAGGCCGTGGTCGCGGGCTGCGGATTCGATCATCAGGCAGATCGAATTATCGGAAGCCGAATTTTGCGCACGGGCATCCCAACACGAAGCAGACACCAGCAGCATCGCTGCTGCGGCTAAGGCACGGCCATACGCGGTTTGCAGAATGCCCGGCACGGCAATGGCCCGTCCATTTCGCTACGCCCCGGCTGCCGCCGCGACCCATCGGCTCGGGGCGGAGCATAGGCGGTCAGAACGTGCTCTTCAGCTTGAGATGATCCATGCGGTTAATCGATTGCACGTCGACGTGCTCGTCTTTGCCGTCGCGTTGGATATCGAGCGGGACGGTGATGCCCGCCGCGCCAAGCGACCAGAGCTTGCGGTAAAAGTCCGGCAGCGTCTTGGGCGTATCGCCCGCAATCGTGGTGATCAGGTCTCCTCTGCGCAGACCGGCCTTTTCCGCGGGCGAACCCGCCGTCACCCGGACCACGACAAGCCCGCGGTCGGTGGCCTGGGTGTTGAGCCCGATCCATGGCTTTGGCGTGCCGCCGACTGCACCATTGGCGATCAGGTCGGCCAGAATGGGCTTCAGAAGGTCGGTCGGGATGTAGAGATTGCCTGCGCCGCCCCCGTCGCCCGCTGCGTCGCCGAGGATCAAGGAACCCACTCCGACGAGCTTGCCCTCGCGTGTGATCAGGGCTGCGCCGCTCCAGTGCGAATGCGCGGGCGCGGTGTAGATCGCTCCGTCGACCAGATATTCCCAGGGGCCCGCAAATTCGCGGCGGGAGACGACACGCGCCGGAGCGATGCCGTCACGGCCGCCAAAGCTTGCCGCCAGCACGGGCTCGCCGACCTTCAGGTCCTTGGAATTGCCGAACAGGATCGGCCGCACCTTGAGCGGCGCCACCGCCTTCAGCAGGCCGAACCCGGTGTCGTGGTCGTAGCCGACCACGGTCGCGGGTATCTTGCGGCCGTCATTGGTAATCGCCTCCGCGGCGTGCGCCTCGACCATTAGGTAGCCGATGGTGAGAATGAGGCCGTCGTCGTCGATCACGATGCCGGAACCGTCCCGCTCCTGGCCCAGGTTATCGACGGTGCGACCGTCCGGATTTATGTAGGTTTTGATCCGCACTACGGACGAGAGCAGGTCTTCCGTACCCGCCTTGCCACCCTCGCTTTTGCCGGGCCCGCTCGTGCCGCCGCCTTGCGCGAAGGCGGAACCAGACGCGGCTGACAGCAACAATACCGAGACCAGCAACAGCACCACGCGCAGGGGCAGTGACTTTCGCATCCAGGCCTCCATAGGGCTCGATCGTCTCGCGACCGATCCGAATCGGGATTAGCAAGACGGATGCCAATTATAGAGGCACGAGCCGTGGCGATAACAAGGGGCAGACGACGACGTCGCAGCCCAATTCACCGCGATCCGGCATGAGCGGCTTGTCAAAATCGTGACAGCGGGGTGATGTGCCTGCGGCGCGTCAGCTTGCTGCGGAGCGGGAAGCAAGGGTGTCGGGCAGATGGCGCAATTGGCGGCGGACGACCACAGGATCGTCGGGGTCTGGAAACTGGTTGCGCAGGTCTACGAGGATGTGGAAACGGGAGAGCGGTTTCCAGTTTTCGGCGAACACTCGAAGGGGCGGCAGATCGCGACCCGGGACGGTCGATGGATTGCTCTGGCGACCGGAGACGCGGTTGCCGATTTCCTCAAGAAAGATAGCGAGAGCGCCGAGTATATGCTCAAGGCCTACCAGATGGCTCAGTAGCGGACGCGCCGGGCACCGCTCCGACGACTACGCGGGCAATGCCCGCGCAGTCCTGTCGCCGCCCCTTCATGGCGGCAATAATTATTGCAGAAGAAACGCCTATTCCAGGCCGGTCGGGACGTTCTGCTTTTCGCTCTCGAGCTTCATGCCGGACGCCGCCGCCATGGTTTCCATCAGCGTTGCAAAGTCCTTCTCGAGATAGGCTTTCGGGTCCGGCTGCTGAATGGCATTGCCGATATGGCCCTGCAGGATCTCCCGCGTGGTCGCGGTCACCGGCATCGGCACCTTCCATTCGCGGCCGAGTTCGAGACCGAGATCGAGGTCCTTCAGCAGCAATTCAGGCGTGAACGTCGTTGTCCAGTCGAGGTTGACCAGCGCCGGCGACTTGTAGCGCGTGAACATCGAGCCCATCACGCTGTTGCTCATGAACCGCAGGAATGCTTCGCGCGGCACCCCCATCTTGTTGGCGAGCAGCGTGATCTCGATCAGGTTCTGGATCACCACGCCCAGCATCACGTTGTGCGCGATCTTGCAGATGCGTGCGAGTTCGCCGTCGCCGACATACGACACGCCATTCGGCGCAAACTTGAGCACCATGTCTTCGACTTTGCGGAAGGCGGCTTCCGGGCCGGATGCAACGGCCGACAATTTTCCGGCCTTGATCACCTTCGCATTGCCGGATACCGGGCACGCCACGAACTCGGCGCCCATGGCTGTGAGCTGTTCGCGGATCTCGGCGGAATCGTCGACGGAAATCGTCGAGCAGTCGACCACGATCTTCGGCATCTTGCCTTTGCCGTTGGGAGCGACGCCGTTCGGTCCGAAATAGACTTCCTTGACGTCCTTGCCCGCTGACACGATCGAGAAGAGAACGTCGACGCTGTTCAGGTCGGACAACTTGTCGACGACCTTGCCACCGATCTTGGTCAGCGGCTCCGCCTTGGCCTTGGTCCTGTTCCAGATCGAGACGTCATAGCCGGACTTCAGCAGCCATTCGGCCATCGCGTAGCCCATGCGGCCCATGCCGATCCAGCCGATCTTCATCTTGGTCGCCATCAATTCCTCCCGCGGGTTTCTGCCTGTCTGGTAACACAGACGGCACGCGCCGCAAGGACTTCGCAACGGCGTCGCGAGCACTTATGATTGCGGCGCGGAGGGCCCATGCCGGTTATCTGTTCACTTGAAGACGCGCTGGCCCCGGTTACCGATGGGTGCCTGTTGGCAGTGCCGCGCGAGCAGGCCGGCGTCGCCATGGAGGCCACGCGGGCGCTGATCCGCCGCAATGTGAAAAATCTGCATCTCGTGGCGCTGCCCGCCTCGACGCTGCAGGCCGATATGCTGATCGGGGCAGAGTGCGTCGAAACGCTTGAGACCTCGGCCGTGAGCCTCGGCGAACTGGGGCCGGCGCCGCGCTTCACTGCCGCGATGACGTCGGGCCGCCTGCGGATGAAGGATGCCACCTGTCCGGCAATTTATGCGGCGCTGGAAGCCGGCGAGAAAGGTAATCCGTTCGCGCCGCTGCGCGGCCTTATCGGATCCGACCTCATGAAAATTCGCGCCGACTGGCGTGTGATCGATAACCCGTTCGGCAACGACGATCCAATTGTGCTGCTACCCGCGATCCGTCCCGATGTGGCGCTGTTTCATGCGCTGATGGCGGATCGGGATGGCAATGTCTGGATCGGACGCCAGCGCGATCTCGCAACGCTTGCGCATGCGTCGCGAAAGAGTGTCGTGACGGTGGAGCGCATCCAGGACGAAAACCTTCTGGACGACCCGGTGCTAGCGGCCGGGGTATTGCCCGGCCTTTACGTCGAGACCGTCGCGGTGGTCGAAAACGGCGCATGGCCGATGTCGTTGCCCGACTATTATCCGGTCGATGTGGAGCATCTCGCCGAATACGCGCGGCTTGCGAAGACCGCGGACGGCTTCGCGCGCTATTGCGACGAATATGTTTATGGGAAGCGGGCGGCTTAGGGCGTTGTGATGTCGTTTCAGCCGGAAGAGCTTCTCATCACCAGCGTCGCCGATTTGATCGGCGATGTGCGTCACATCGCGGTCGGCAATGCGTCGCCGATTCCTGCCGCGGCTGCGTTGCTGCAGAAGGCGCGCTGCGGCGGACAGCCCTATGTATCGCTGCTGCAAAGCCGCAAGCATAACTTCTTCACGGAAGGTGGCGTCGAGTTGTTCGACTGCGCAGGCCAGGGACGGATGGACGTGTTCTTTCTCTCCGGCGGAGAGATCGACGGTGAAGGCAACATCAACCTTGTTGGCATCGGCGATCACGACAAGCCGCAGGTGCGATTTCCCGGCTCGTTCGGTTCGGCGTATCTGTATTTCGTGGTGCCGAAGGTGATCCTGTTTCGCACCGAGCATTCGCGCCGCACTTTGGTCCCGAAGGTCAATTTCATCAGCGCGCCGGGCGTGAGCGAGCCGAATGTCCATCGCACGGGTGGTCCGCTCGCCCTGATCACCAATCGGTGCCTGTTCGCGTTCGACAAGGATCGCCGCCGCTTCCGCCTGCAGAGCGTGCATCCCAGCCACAGCGTCGCGGAGATCGCCGAGCATACCGGCTTCGATTACGACTGCCCGGACCATGTTCCGGAGACCGCCGCCCCGGATGCTGAGACGTTGCGCTTGATGCGCGAGATCGTCGCGCCGGAGCTCGCCGAGGTCTATCCGCAATTTACCGAGAAGGTTTTCGGCATTGTGAAAGCGGCGTAAGCGCTTCACGGCCGGGCTTGACCCGGCAATCCATCTCGCAGTCAATGCATGCAACAAGAATACGACGCGAGGTGGGAGACGAAATGCCAATCGAACCTGTTGAGGTCGCGGTCATCGGAACCGGATGGTGCGGCGGCATCCGCGCGGAGACGCTGTCGCGTTATCCGCTCGTCAAGAAGCTGCATGTCTGCGAAATTCGGCCCGACCGGCTGAAGGAAATCAAGACGCTGACCAACGCCGCTGTCGCAACAGCGGATTACCAGGACATCGTGAAGAACGACGCGGTGAAGGTCGTCTACATCTCCACCACGCCCGAGAACACGCATTACCCGATCGCGCGCGATTGCCTGAAGGCCGGCAAGCATGTGCTGCTCGAAAAGCCTATCGCGCTCGAGCTTTACGAGGCCGACGAACTGATCGCGATCGCGAAGCGCAACAACGTCAAGTTCACGATCGGCTATTCGCAGCGCTTCAATACCAAATTCGCTTACGCCAAGAAAAAGCTGAACGACGGCACGCTCGGCAAGCCGGTCTCCGTCATGGTGAGCCGGCATCTGTCGCGCAGCCTCGGCAAGAAGATCGCGAGCCGCGTGCGCCTCTCTCCCGCCGCGATGGAATCCACCCACGACCTCGACATCGTGTTCTGGCTGCTGGAGCCGGCGAAGCCAGTCAGCGTCTATTCGCAGGGCGCGTATGGCTATATGCAGCCGGTCAACGGCTCCTACGATGTCATGTGGTCGACGGTGAAGATGGACAACGGCGTACTCGTCGCCATTGGAGGCGGCTGGAATCTGCCGCCGAGCTATCCGAATTACTGCGCGACCACGATCGAGATCACCGGCACCGAAGGCTCGCTGTTCCTCGACGATACCGCGCGCGACCACTGGCTGAACACGGTGAAGGACGGCATGCAATATCCGATGTCGACCATGCCCGGCGAGCAGGTCAACCATGTCTTCGCCGGCCAGATGGGACCGGAGACCATCCATTTTCTGGAATCCTGCATCATGGATCGCCCGCCCATGGTGTCGCCGGAAAGCGCCCGCACCGTCATGGAATGCTACCTGGCGGCGGACCTCTCGGCCGAACGCAACCAGCCGGTGGAGATTCCGCTGACCAATGAGACCCTTGCCGGCGTCGCGGACATGATCAAGGCCCAGCGCGCCCCTCTTCCCTAAAGCGGCCCGCCCGCTTATCACCGCTTCATGGCTGCTGATTCCGAACACCACCACGGTCCCCGCGTTGAGGATGATGCCCTGGTCCGGGGGCGCGGGCAGTTTGTCGATGACGTCGAGAAGCAGGGCGTCGCCCATGCCGTCTTCGTCCGTTCGCCCTATGCCCATGCCGGCATCGTGTCGATCGCGCTCGACGAGGCCCTCAGTGCGCCCGGCGTCCTCGGCGTGATGACCGCGGCCGACCTTGAGGGCATCGGTTCCGTCACGCGGCACCCCCCGATTCCGGGCCGCGGTGGCGCGACGGCAATCTTCGCGCACCGGCCCTGCCTCGCCGAGCGCAAGGTCATGCATGTCGGCGAAGCGGTCGCCGTGGTGATCGCCGACAGTCTGGCGCAGGCGCTCGATGCCGCCGAGCGGGTCGCGATCGAATACGAGGAATTGCCGGCCCTGGTCGATGCGCAGGACGCGCTGAAGCCTGACGCGCCGCAGCTCTACGACGACATCGCCGGCAATCTCGCGGTGGACTATCCGGGACCGGTCGACGATCCGGCCAATGTCGCAGCGGTCGACGAGATCATCAAAGGCGCAGCGCATGTCGCGCGCGTGACCGCGCTTCATCAGCGCATGATCATGGCGCCCATGGAGACGCGCGGCGGCACCGCGTCCTATGACGGCAAGAGCGGGCGCTATACGTTGCGCGTCTGCTCGCAGGGCGCGGGCCCGATGCGCGACATGGTCGCCGCGATCATGGGCATCGACAAGCAGATGCTGCGTGTGATCACTGACGATGTCGGCGGCGCATTCGGGCTCAAGAGCGGGGCCTATCCGGAATATCCGGTGTTGCTGGCGGCCGCGAAGCAATATGGCCGCAAGGTCCACTGGATGGCGAGTCGCTCGGAAGCCTTCAACAGTGACAATCAGGCGCGTGACAATGTCACCTTCGGCGAACTTGCGCTGGACGCCGATGGCAAGTTCCTTGCGCTGCGTGCGCGTCAAATCCAGAATCTCGGCGCGTATGTCGCCTCCGCCGGCATCCAGCTCGCAACCAATAATTTCGCGCGCTGCTTCCCGGCGATGTACGACATTCCGAAAATCGATCTCGGCGTGCAATGCGTCTACACCAACACGATACCGACTGGGCCGTATCGCGGTGCGGGCCGGCCTGAGGCCAACTATCTGATCGAACGGCTGGTCGATGAAGCTGCACGCGTCAGCGGCATCGACAAGATCGAGATACGCAAGCGCAATCTCATTCCATCCTCGGCCATCCCGTTCAAGACCGCTATCGGCACCACGTTCGACTCAGGCGAGTTTCCGCAAATCTTCGAGAAGGCGCTGGCGCTGGCGGAGGTCGGCGATTTCGAGCAGCGCCGCGCGCAATCCCATGCGAACGGAAAGCTGCGTGGAATCGGATTGTCATGCTTCCTCGAGCATTCCGGCGGCGTTCCGAACGAGGGTGCGTGGCTGACCTTTCCGGGCAACGGCACGATCGTCGTGAGCTTGAATGTCGGCAATACCGGCCAGGGCCATGCCACGGTCTATGCGCAACTGGTCGCCGATCAGCTCGCGATTGATCCGGCGCTGGTAAAGCATCGGCAGGGCGATAGCGATTTCGAGATCAAGGGCTGGCCCTCGGTCGCGTCGCGCTCGACCATCACGGCAGGCACTGCCGTCGTGCGGACCATCGAGGCCATGCTGGAGAAGGGCAGGGCGCTCGCGGCGCAAATGCTCGAAACCGACGAGAAGGATATCGCCTATCGCCGCGGCCTGTTCGAGGTGGTCGGCACCGACCGCTCGGTCGGGTTGTTCGAGTTGGCCGCCAAAGCTGCCGCGATGAAGGAGCAGGGCGAGATCGCGGAAAGTCTCGACACCAAGCGTGACGTCGACACCCCGCAAACCTTCCCGAATGGCTGCCATATCGCCGAGGTCGAAGTCGAGCCGGAGACCGGAGAGGTTGCGGTCGTGGGCTATTTCGCCGTCGACGATTGCGGCACGGTGCTCGACCACAAGCTCGCGCACGGCCAGGTGCACGGCGGTATCGCCCAAGGCCTGGGACAGGTACTGTTCGAGAACGCGGTCTATGATGGCAGCAGCGGGCAGCTCGTGACCGGCTCGTTCATGGATTACGCGATGCCGCGTGCGCACAACATGCCGTCGCTGCTGCGCGATGACTCACATCCCGTTCCGGCAACCACCAATCCGCTCGGTGTGAAGGGTGTGGGCGAGGCCGGCACCACGGCGTCACTCGCCGCGATCATGAATGCGATCGCCGACGCCGTACCTCCGGCCGCGCACATGGACATGCCCGCGACCTTGGAGAAGGTCTGGCGGGCCTGTCAGGGGATGGAGCTGCCCCAGGCCGCAGATGCAGAGACATCGGCGTGAGTTGCGTTTCCCTCTCCCCGCAAGCGCGGAGAGGGAAAGGGTCACCGCCGCGCGCTGGCGTTGCGTGGTCCGCGCAATGACAGGCTGATCCGCGTGACGATTCCGTCCCATGCACGCAGCTCGCGTTCGGGATACGAAATATAGATGCAATGCATCCGGCCGTGGAAATTGCAGCGGCTGTAATACACTTCGCCGTTGCGCACGCCTGACACCGCAAAGAAGCGGTCGGTGACACGGCGGTAGTCGATGGTCGAAGGATTCACCTTCAGAAATTTGCGCAGATAGCTGCGCGGGGTATCGCCTTCTTCGTTCTCCAGCGCATAGGCGGAAAACCTGGCCCGGCCGTCCTCACTCTCGAAAACCCGGCCGGTGCCGCGCTCGGTCGCGCCACCATCGACAGGAAACAACGCCTGAGGAAAGTCGACACGCGTACCGGTTCGCTCGTCGACATAGGGGCGCCAGCCGAGGTCGCCCACGCGCATCTGAGCCTGCGCGATGTGGGGCAAGGCAGAAATCGCCGCAAGAGCGCAAACGGCAGAAAAACCGGAACGAAGAGAGCTCATCTTCTGTCCACCTCATTGTTCAATGAGGCAATTATGGAACCCGGACTACGTTCCCTGAATGAAATGCGATCTGACGTGGTGCCACGAAAAAGCGGGCTTTCAGCATATCAATGGTGACCTGGTTCGCCTGCTTCTCGGCGTCGCGGCCTCTTTCCCACTCCCCGTTGTCGGGGAGAGGGGGACTTCTGAGCGCAGCGAAGAAGTCGGGTAAGGGGCTGACGCGGATCTTTCGGTCAGAGCGCCCCTCACCCGGCTCGCATCTTGCGATGCTCGCTACCCTTTCCCCGCTGAAGCGGAGAGACGGAAAACAGAAAGCGCAGTGGCTACCCCTGAGAGATAAATTTGCGGTTCGTATAGGCTTCAAGCCCTTCGATGCCGCCTTCGGAGCCGTAGCCGGATTCCTTGATACCGCCGAACGGCGTTTCCGGCGTCGAGATGGCGACCGAATTCACGCCCACCATGCCTGATTGCAGAGCGTCGCCGATCATGGTGGCGGTCTGCGCCGAGCTCGTGAATGCATAGGATGCAAGACCGAACGGCAACGAATTGGCGCGCTCGACCACTTCGTCGAACGTCTTGAAGCGCACGATCGGCGCCACCGGACCGAACGGCTCCTCGGTCATGATCTTGGAATCGTCGGGTACGTCGGTGATCACGGTCGGCTCGAAGAAATAGCCCTGGTTGCCGTGCCGCTTGCCGCCGGTGACGATCTTGCCGCCGCGGCTTTTGGAATCGTTGACGATGGCTTCCATTGCATCAAGCCGGCGCGGATTGGCGAGCGGCCCCATCGTGGTGTCCTTATCGAGACCGTCGCCGAGCTTCACATTGTTTGCAAACTCGGTGAATCTTTTCAGGAAGCGGTCATAGACGCCCTCCTGCACATAGAATCGCGTCGGAGAGATGCAGACCTGTCCGGCATTGCGAAATTTGAACGCAGCGATGGTGTCGGCGGTCTTTTCCGGATCGGCATCGCCGAACACCACGACCGGCGAATGTCCGCCAAGCTCCATCGTCGCGCGCTTCATGCCCTTTGCGGCAAGACCGGCGAGCAGCTTGCCGACCGGCACGGAACCCGTGAACGAAATCTTCTTCACGCTGTCAGCGCCGATCAGATGTTCCGACACTTCGGACGGGACGCCGAACACAAGATTCAGCACGCCCTTCGGCACGCCGGCATCGGCAAAACACTTCACCAGCTCGACGCAGGCGCCAGGGGTTTCTTCGGCGGCCTTCAGAATGATCGAGCAGCCGGCGGCAAGCGCACCTGCGATTTTACGCACGGGTGTCAGGGTCGGAAAATTCCACGGCGTGAACGCCGCGACCACCCCGACAGGTTCCTGCGTCACAAGCTGTCGAATGTTCTTGCCACGGCCGGGCACGATGCGGCCGTAGGCGCGGCGGCCTTCCTCGGCCATCCAGTCGATGATGTCGGCGGTGCCAAGCACCTCAAGCTTTGATTCGCCCAGCGGCTTGCCCTGTTCCTGCGTCATGACACGCGCGATGTGATCGGCTCGCTCGCGAACGAGATCGGCGGCCTTGCGCATGACCTTCGCGCGGTCATAGGCGCTGGTCGCGCGCCATACGGCAAGACCATTGTCCGCTGCGGCGAGAGCGCGGTCGAGGTCGGCCTTCGTGGCATGCGGCAACGTGCCGAGCGACTTGCCGGTGGCGGGGTTCATCACCTCTTCGCCCTTGCGGTCCTTGCCGTTGAGCCATTCGCCGTCGATGTAAAGCTGAAGGTCGGTGTACATGTTGAATCCTCACAAACGATGTGATTGCCGGGTCAGGCGACGAGTGCGCCGCGAAAACCTTCTTGCGGAACCGCCACCAAGACGTGGATGCCCGGCGCAAGACCGGGCATCGCAACCTTTGATAAATCGTCCGGCGTGTCTTAGCAGCTTTGGCGGCGCGCGACCACTATGCCGCGCTGACGCAGTGCCATTTCACGAAGTGAAATTGCGGACATTCGAAAACAGCGTCATTGCCCGGTAAAGGCAGGCTTCCGCTTTTCCATGAACGCGCTGCGGCCCTCGATATAATCCTTGCTGCCGAAGCACCGGTTCACTGCGGCGACGACGCTATCGATGTCGCGCTCGGTTTCGTCCTTCAGCAATTCAGTGATCGTGTGCTTCGCCGCGCCGATGGTCAGCGGGGCGTTTGCAGCGATGATGCTGCCGTAATCCTTGACGTAACTCTCGAGTTCTTCATCCGGCACAATGCGGTTGACGAAGCCCATCATGCGCGCTTCCTCGGCGTCGAATTGCCTCGCGGTGAAGAAGATTTCCTTCGCGAAAGAAGGGCCGACCACGTCCATCAGGCGGCGGACGCCCTTGTGGTCGTAGCCCAGGCCGAGCTTTGCAGCCGGAATGCCGAACTTCGAACCGGGGGTACAGATGCGGATGTCGCAGCAGGTCGCGAGCGCCATGCCGCCGCCGATGCAATAGCCGCGGATCATCGCGATGGTCGGCTTTGGAAAGCCATACACGCCAGAAAAGGCCTGCTCGGTGGTGGCGTTGTATTTCGCGACCGCCTCTTCGCTCGATCGTTCGGCGCCGAATTTGGAAATGTCGGCGCCGGAAACGAAAGCCTTGCCTCCGGCACCTGTGAGAACCACAGCCCGTATGTCGGGATCGTTGCGGAACTGTTCGAGGATGTCGCGCGTGGCCGCCCACATCTCTAGCGATACGGCGTTGTGCCGCTCAGGATTGTTGAAGATCACGTAGCCGATCCCGCCATCCTTGCGCGAGAGCATCTTGTCGGTCATTTGCCGGGTCCTTCCGAATTCGTTCTCTATATCTCTGTTTTCGCTCGGCTTCGCGGAAGCGAGGACCCAGCATTACAAGCACCACACGCGCTTGCGGCCCTGGTCCCGCTTGCGCGCGAACAAACGAAGCTATCTGTTATGTCGCGCCGGCGCTCTTCAGCGCTTCGATCTCGTCCTTGCTGAAGCCGAATTCGGTCAGCACCTGCTCGGTGTGCTCACCGCGTTCCGGTGTCGGCAGCGCAATCTTGCTTGGCGTGCGCGACATCGTGAAGGGCTGACGGATCACCTGCAACGTGCCGCGGTCGGGTGTTTCCATGTCGGTAGCAACGCCGAGATGCTGCACCTGCTTGTCGGCGAATACCTCATCCATCCTGTAGATCGGTCCGGCGGCAACGCCTGCAGCATTCAGCCGGGTGATCCAGTTGGCGCTGGTGTCGGCTGCCAGGGTCTTTTCAATATCGGCGTTCAGCACGTCGCGGTTCTTCATGCGCAGCGTGTTGGTCGCATAATCCGGATGCTCGATCAGATGATCGCCGCCGATGGCCTTGCAGAACCGCGCCCAGGTCGGAGAGCCGGTCGTAGCGATATTGATATGCCCATCCTTGGTCTTGTAGACGCCGGTCGGTACCGCGGTGGGATGGTTGTTGCCGGCCTGACCGGGCACTTCCTTCTCGATCAGCCAGCGAGCGGCCTGGAAGTCGAGCAGGAAAATCTGCGCCGCCAGTAGCGAGGTCTCGATGTACTGGCCCTCGCCGGATTGCTCGCGCTCGAGCAGCGCGGTCATGATGCCGAGCGCAGCGAACAGCCCCGCTGTCATATCGGCTACAGCTGCTCCGGCGCGCACCGGTCCCTGTCCGGGCAGGCCGGTAACGGACATGATGCCGCCCATGCCCTGCGCGATCTGGTCGAAGCCCGGCCATTTCTCGTATGGGCCGTCCTGCCCATAGGCGGAGATGCTCGCATAGACGATGCGGGGGTTGATCGGTTTCAGATCCGGATAATCGATCCTCAGGCGTCTTTTGACGTCGGGGCGATAATTCTCGATCACGACGTCCGCATGTTCTACGAGCCTTAACAGGGCGGCGCGGCCGGCCTCGCTCTTCAGATCGAGCGTGATCGAGCGCTTATTGCGGTGCAAATTCTGGAAATCCGCGCCATGGCGCGCCCCACCGATCGGATCGCCACCTTCCAGCCGCTCCGGCGCCTCGATCTTGATTACATTGGCGCCCCAATCCGCCAATTGCCGCGCGCAAGTCGGCCCCGCCCGCACGCGGGTCAGGTCGAGAACCGTGAAGCGGGCGAGTGCGGTCGATGCGCGGGGAAGATCGGGTGAAGGCATAGTGTCTCCGGAGCGGCCGGCGACAATTCCCGAAGCGGCGAACAAATTCAACTGGCAGAGAGAAGCCTAGGCCTTCCGGATGCGAAAGAGCAGAACATCGCCCGCTCTATCGGTGCTTTCGAGGATATCGCCGGTCTGGTTGACCAAATTCGGAATATCGATGGCCGCCAATGGGTCGGTGCACTCGACCAGGATGACGTCGCCCACGGCCTTTCGTCTGAGCACCTTTTTGGTCCGCAAGGCCGGAAGCGGACATTTGAGCCCGCGCAGATTAACCGTCTCCACGTCGATCGCCATGGGCGTTCCGTTCAAACAAACCAGCAACTATTTCAGCGACTTGACCCAGTACGAGCGGTTCGTCAGAAACGCAACCCATGAATGAGGATATGACCTCCCCTCAGCGGATTGGTCGATTGACTCCATTAGCCGAGCTGCTTGCGGTAATCGGCGAGGTCGAGCCGGTTGTGCCGCACGACATCGGCGTGGCGACCGCGTCCGGCTGCGTTCTTGCGACCGAAATTATCGCGAGCAACGACCTACCAGCAAAGCTAGTTGCGCTTCGCGACGGATGGGCCGTCGATGCGGAGACGACGCGTGACGCCGGAGGCTACGCGCCTGTAACGCTGGCGCCGCGCAGGGTCGATGCATTCGATGCTTTGCCCCAACACGCCGATGCCGTCGCGCCGTTCGATGCCGCCACGGAGGTCGGTGGCCTGCTGCAGATTGGCGTCTCGGTTGTTCCGGGCGACAACGTGATCCCACGCGGTGGCGAAGTCGAAGCGGGCACCACGCTTTGTGTGGCCGGCAGGCGGCTCAGCGCCAGCGACGTTGCCGTGCTCGCCGCCGCAGGTGTGCGAAGCGTCGCTGTGCGCAAACCCACAATTCTGGTGACAACGGCCCGTCCCGGCGATCCGATTCTCGACATCGTCGCGTCGTTTCTGATGCATGCGATTTGCGCGGCCGGAGCGAGAGCGGAGCTGTCCGATAATCTTGGTTGCGCACTTGAAGCGAAGGCCGGCGACGCAATAATCGTTGTCGGTGGAACGGGGACCGGGCGTGACGACCGGACCGTTGTTACGTTGGCGAGCGTAGGGCGCTTGATCTGTCACGGAATCGCAATCTCGCCCGGCGAAACGGCGGCGTTTGGAAACAGCGATGGTCGTCCGGTCTTGGCAGTTCCGGGACGAATCGATTCCGCGCTTGCTTGTTGGCTTTTGCTGGGCCGGCCTTTGATTCATCGGCTAAGCGGTGCACAAAAGGACGACGCGGTCGTGAAGGCCTTGTTGACCCGCAAGGTGGCATCCAGCATCGGAGTTGCTGAATTCGTGCCTCTTGCGAGAGCTGGTGAGGGCGTCGAACCGCTAGCATCCGGCCACCTGCCGCTGCAGTCGCTGGCGCGCGCAAACGGATGGATGCTTGTCCCTGCGGACAGCGAAGGCTATCCGGCCGGGACCGAAATCGAGATGAGGTTGCTGCCGTGAACCGTCGGGCCAAGCCGGAAGACGCGCTGATCGACGCGGTGCGCCGTGCGGCACGGCAGGAGCAGTTTCTTGAGGTTGTCTCGGCCGAGGAAGCTTCGCGGCGGTTTCATCGCCATCTCGACCTCGCTCCCCGGGGCGTTGACACCGTAACGCTTGCGGCTTCGCTCGGACGTGTGCTGGCGCAGGCGGTCGTTGCACCAATCGATGTACCCCCATTCGATCGCTCGGGGGTCGATGGCTTCGCGATCCGCGCCGCCGACAGTGCCGGGGCGAGCAGCACATCGCCGCGCCGGTTCGTCCTCAACCCTGAGGTCATTGCTTGCGGACACGCGCCGCAGATCGAGGTGCTGCCTGGGACTGCGACCGCACTTGCCACGGGCGCCGTCATCCCGCGCGGCGCAGATGCGGTCGTCATGATCGAGCACACGGAATTGCTGGATCCCGCGCAGTCGCTTGAGATTGAACTGCGAAGAGCGGCCGCACCCGGTCAGTTCATCTCATATGCCGGCTCCGACATGGCGCGTGGCGAAACGCTCCTGCGCGCGTCCACGATTCTTGGATCGCGCGAAATCGGCATGCTGGCGGCATGCGGGATCGCGCAGGTCGATGTCGTGCGGCGGCCCAAAGTCGCCGTGTTGTCAACCGGCGACGAACTTGTGCCAGTCGGGACGGCACTGCCGCCCGCAGGCATCTATGACAGCAACAGTGCCATTGTCGCGTCTGCGGTGACGGAAGCCGGTGGTCACGCCGTGAACTATGGTGCATTCCCCGACGACGAGACCGCACTCAAATCGGCGATGCAACAGGCGCTCTCCGAGAACGACATGCTCGTTCTGTCCGGCGGCACCTCGAAAGGCGCGGGCGATCTTTCGCACCGTATCGTGTCGCAGCTTGGCGAACCGGGGATTCTCGTGCATGGCGTCGCGCTCAAGCCGGGAAAGCCGCTTTGCCTCGCTGTCGTCGACAACAAGCCAGTGGTGGTGCTGCCCGGATTTCCGACGTCGGCCATCTTCACGTTCCATGCTTTCGTAGCGCCCGTCATTCGCGCGCTCGCGGGGCTCCCCGCGGAGCATTCGCAGAAAGTGTCGGCTCGGATTCCGGTTCGGGTGCCGTCCGAACTTGGTCGCAAGGAGTTTGCGCTTGTCTCGCTGGTGCAGGGCGAGGACGGCATGATCGCGTTTCCGTCCGCGAAGAGTTCGGGCGCCGTAACGGCGTTTTCACAAGCTGACGGCTTCATCGAAATCGATGCGCTGGCGGGTGCTGTCGATGCCGATACCGTGGCGGACGTAACCCTGATCGGGCCGGCTACGCGGGCACCCGATCTCGTGATCATGGGCAGCCATGACGTGGCGCTTGATGTGCTCGTGAGCGCGCTTGCTGATCAGGGCTTTCATGCGCGCGTCATCGCAGTCGGTAGTCTCGGGGGTGTGGCGGCGGCTCGCCGGGGCGAATGCGACCTCGCGCCCGTGCATCTGATTGATCCGGAGACCGGGAATTACAACACGCATTTGATCGAACACGGCTTGTCACTCTTGAAAGGCTGGCGGCGTTCGCAGGGATTTCTGTATCGCCAAAGTGACAAGCGCTTCGAAGGCAAGTCCGCCGATGCGGCCCTTGCCGCTGCGCTCGCGGACGCGTCGTGCCTCATGGTGAACCGCAACGCGGGGTCTGGGACGCGGGTTCTGACGGATCAGAAGCTCAAGGGCATGCGGCCGCCGGGATACGCCAATCAGCCGAAGTCGCACAATGCCGTGGCGGCAGCGATCGCTCAGGGCCGCGCGGATTGGGGCCTCGCCATAGAGCCGGTGGCGCGGATGTATGGCCTTGGCTTTTTGCCGATCGCTCCTGAGGAGTATGATTTCATCGTTGTCGAACGTTGGCGCGATCGGCCGGCTTTGCGTGCGTTCCGGACGCTCCTCAAAGACGACGAGATCCGGCGGCGCGTCGCAGCCTTGGGCATGACACCCTCCGACCAGAACGCAATAAGGCCGAATTGATCGAAGCAATCGGGCGATAGAGTTTCGCGATGGCGAGCGGCGGGCTGTACCGCTGCCGGGCGCTTTGTTGTATGAAGCCAGGATGCGCATTATCGGCCTCGCCGGCTGGAGTGGTTCCGGCAAGACAACCCTTCTGACGAAAGTCATTCCGCGCCTCACTTCGCGCGGCAAACGCGTTTCGACGCTCAAGCACGCCCATCACAATTTCGATGTCGACCGCCCGGGCAAGGATTCCTTCGAGCACCGCTCGGCCGGCGCGACCGAAGTCCTGGTGATTTCCGGCAACCGCTGGGCTCTCATGCATGAGTTGCGCGGAGCTCCGGAGCCTGCGCTTGCGGACCTGCTCGGCAAACTATCGGACGTCGATCTCGTGCTCGTGGAAGGGTTCAAGCGCGAGAGCTTTCCGAAGCTGGAGATTCATCGTGCTGCAAATGCGAAACCCTTACTGCAGCCGGAGGATCACTGGATTGTCGCCATCGCGTCCGATGCTCCCTTGCCAGGCGCAGCTGTGCCCGTCGTCGACCTGAATGACATCGACGCGATCGCCGAAATCCTGCTTGCCCGGTCGATACCCGTCGAGCGCGTCAAACAGCAGGCGGACGCCGGCTGATGGCGCAACTGACCGACGACTGCTTTGCGTTTTCGGGACCGCTTCTGCCGGTCGACGAACTCGAACGGATCATCCGCGAGCGCATTGCGCCAGTCATTGAGCTGAAATCGGTGTCGCTCGCGAACGCGCGGGGGCGGACGCTTGCGGGGGACGTACCAGCGCCGATCGATTTGCCGCCCTTCGACAATTCGGCGGTCGATGGGTATGCGGTGCAATTTTCGGATCTGAACGCCGGGTCCGACACGAAGCTGACCGTGGCCGATCGTGTTCAGGCCGGACGTATGGCGGCGCATCCCGTCGCTTCCGGCACGGCGGTTCGTATTTTCACCGGTGCGCCGATGCCGAGTGGCGCAGACACTGTTTTCATGCAGGAGGATGTCCGTACCGAAGGCGGCAGCGTCATTGTGCCTGCTGGGCTGAAGCGCGGCGCGAACCGCCGTCTTGCTGGCGAAGATATTCGGAAGGGCGCCGTCGCCTTGCCGGCAGGACGAGTATTGTCAGTTGCAGATGTTGCACTCGCAGCGGCGCTCGGCTTGACGATGCTGACGGTGCGTCGCCGCATTCGCGTTGCGCTGTTTTCGACTGGCGATGAACTCGCCGAGCCGGGCGCCGAGCTGACCCGCGCATCGCTTTATGACTCAAACCGCAGCCTGCTTGCGGGCCTGATCGAAGCGCTTGGTGCAAGCGTCACCGATCTCGGCATTTTACCGGACGATCCGGCCAGGCTGGCGCCGGCGCTCAGGCGGGCGGCCGACGGGCACGATCTCGTGCTGACCTCTGGCGGCGTATCGACGGGCGAAGCAGATCATGTACGCGATGTGGTCGATTCGATCGGCAAGCTGGTGTTCTGGCGCGTGGCAATCAAGCCGGGACGGCCGGTTGCGATGGGCATCATTCATGGCGGCAATGGCGCGAACGCGGCGTTTGTCGGACTTCCGGGCAATCCGGTCGCGGCCTTTGTGACCTTCGTGCGTGTCGTGCGGCCACTGATCCTGCGGCTGTCGGGTGCGAATACGTCACCGCTGATGACATTGCCGGTGCGCGCGGGATTCAGCTACCGCAAGAAAGCCGGACGCCGTGAATACGTTCGCGTGGCATTGAAGCGCACTTCGGACGGCGCCGAAGCGATCAAGCATAGGCAGGAAGGCGCGGGTGTTCTCACGTCGCTGACGGAGACGGATGGTCTGGTTGAACTTGCCGAGGATGTCACCGAAATCGAACCCGGCTCGATCGTCGGGTTTCTGCCTTACGCCGTTTTGACGGCTGCATGAGCACGGACGACATCGTTCGCGCGTGCCCGATCCTCCGGCGTATTGACGTTGAAAAAGGGGTCGATCGGCTGATCCGGCCATTCGGCGATGGCGATGCCGTGGCGTCCGGTCCATATCTCGATCTTGTGCAGCCCTTCCCGGACCAGAGCATGCCGGAGATCCGCGCGCAGGGTCACGGGCCAAAGTCCGGCAACGGGATGCCGCCAATCTCCTGATTTTGCGCAGGCAAGCGGCAGGTTCGCATCAGCGCGCGCCATATGCAGCTTTTCAACGAGGTCTGCCGGAAGAAGCGGACAATCGCCCGGTACGCTGGCGATCCATGCGATGTCCGGACGGTTTGTTGCGGCCCAGTCGAGTCCGGCAAGGATGCCCGCGAGCGGGCCGGCAAAATCAGGAACGTCATCCGGAATGACTGTCAGTCCGAAATTCGCGAAGCGCGACGGATCGCCGTTCGCATTCAGCACCAACGCATCGCATTGCGGAGTCATGGTATCGATCACACGATCGAGGATTGTGCGGCCGCCGATTTCGATCAGCGCTTTGTCGCCGCCGCCCATCCGGCGCGCCAGCCCACCGGCGAGGATGAGGCCCAATGTCTTTGGTCGGATCATGCCGGACGCGCTATCAGAGCGTTGCGCTCAATCATCATGCATCGCCGCCTTGCGCCGGTGCTTTGCGCTCTCCTCTTCGACATAAGACAGGTCCTGGTCGAACACGATGCGTTCAAGACCTGCGAGTGCGGTAAAGCGCTTGCCACGCGCGCGACCGATCAACGTTAGGTTCGCTTTGCGCGCGAGTTCGACGCCCCATGCGGTAAAGCCTGAACGTGACACCAGGATCGGGATGCCCATGCGCACGGTCTTGATCACCATTTCGGACGTGAGCCGGCCGGTGGTGTAAAAGATCTTGTCGCTCGCGGGCACCTTCTCGCGGAACATCCAACCGGCGATCTTGTCGACCGCGTTATGACGGCCGACGTCCTCCATGTAGACGAGAGGCCGGTCTTCCTGCGCCAGAACACAGCCATGGATCGCGCCGGCTTCAAGATAGAGCGATGGCGTGGTGTTGATCTTGTGAGTCAGCGCGTAAAGCCACGATGTCCGAAGCGGCGTCACAGGCAGCGTGACGTTCTCGAGCGCTTCCATCAGGTCGCCGAATATTGTGCCCTGCGCGCAGCCGGATGTCTGAACTTTCTTTTTCAGCTTTTCTTCGTAGTTGGTTTCGCGCTCGGTCCGCACCACGACGACGGAAAGCTCCTCGTCATAATCGACGCCGGTGACGATGTCGTCCGGCTGCAGCATGTTCTGGTTGAGGAGATAGCCGATCGCGAGGTAGTCGGGATGGTCGCCGATAGTCATCGCGGTGACGATCTCCTGTGCATTCAGGAAGATCGTCAGCGGACGCTCGACCGTAACGACCGTTTCGATCTCGGAGCCGGTCTCATCGATGCCGCGAACGCGTTCGGTCAGCCGCGGATCGTGCGGATCGGGCCGGATCAGATAATGATCATCCGTCATCGCGACCGGATCGTTTTCAGCCGAATGGCAGCTTGAAACCGCCTGGCAGCGGCAGGCCTCCGGTCAGCGCTTTCATCTTTTCAGCCATCACGCTTTCGGACTTCTTGCGCGCGTCAGCGTGCGCGGTGACCAGCAGGTCTTCGAGAATCTCCTTCTCCTCCGGCTTGAGCAGCGAATCGTCGATTTTCACGCTTTTCAGATCGCCCTTGCCCGAGAGAGTGACTTTGACCAGCCCGCCACCCGATGCTCCCTCGACCTCGACCGTCTCGAGTTCGGCCTGCATCGTCTGCATCTTCGACTGCAGCTCGGCCGCCTTCTTCATCATTCCCATGAAATCGGCCATGTCCTACCTTTCGCTGTCGGTGTCGTCGTGATCGTCGGAATAGTCCGACGTCATCTCGTTATCGGATTCCGGCTCCGCAAGCGGCGGCTCGAAGGATCGAGGCCGCACTGCCACAATTTCCGCGCCTGGAAAGCGTTCCAGAACCGCCTGCACGAGCGGATCCGAGCGAACGCCTCGCTTCAGCTCGGCATCGCGAGCCTCCATCTGGGCCTTGAGGGTCGGCTGTCCCGCATCGCGCGACAGCACGACAACCCAGGGACGGCCGGTCCACATCTTCAGTTTGCCGGGAAGCTCGTTGACGATCGCCTGCGCGGCGCCCGGTTCGAGCGTGATCTCAAGCTGCCCGTCTTCGCAACGCACAAGACGCACGTCGCGCTCAAGCGCCGTCTTCACGCGCAGATCGCGCTTCTCGGCGGCGAGTTGCACCAGCGCCTCGAAGCTGTTGATGACCAGAACCGAACTCTCCGGCGCCTCGGCGGCCTGCGGTGCTGCGCTCAGCGCCGGGGCAGCCATTGCGCGGGCGCCTCCGTTTCGCGGTGTGTCTTGGCGGCTTACGGCAACAGGCGTGGCTTGTGGAGCGCCGAGGGCCATCGTGGTGCCACTTCCGTTGCCGCGCGGCGCAGAGATAGCGGCAGCGTCCGGCTTTCCGCCGTTAGCCAGCGCCCGAATCGCCTCGTCCGGTGTTGGGAGATCGGCGGCATAGCCGATGCGTACGAGCAGCATTTCCGCCGCGGCAATCGGACGCGAGGCCTGCTGGACCTCAGTCAGCCCCTTCAGGAGCATTTGCCATGTGCGCGACAGGATCCGCATTGAAAGCTGCGCCGCAAAGTCCTTGCCACGTACGCGCTCTGCTTCGCTGAGCGAGAGGTCATCGGCGACCGAAGGCACCAGCTTCACCCGCGTCACGAAATGCGTGAATTCCGCGAGGTCGGAGAGGATAATTACGGGGTCGGCGCCGGAATCGTACTGGTCGCGCAATTCCTTCAGGGCGCTGGCCACGTCACCCTTCAGCAGCATTTCGAACAGGTCGACGACGCGCGCCCGGTCGGACAGTCCCAGCATCTGCCGTACGTCACGGGCGCGGACCTCGCCCGCCGCATGCGCGATTGCCTGATCGAACAGCGATAGGGAATCGCGCACTGACCCCTCGGCTGCCCGTGCGATCAGCGCCAATGCCTCGGTCTCGGCCTTGACGTTTTCCTTGTCGGCGATAGCGGCCAGATGTCGGACCAGAAGATCACCGTCCACGCGCCGAAGGTCGAACCGCTGACACCGAGACAGCACCGTGATCGGCACTTTTCTGATCTCGGTGGTCGCGAAGATGAACTTCGCGTGGGGTGGCGGCTCCTCCAGGGTCTTCAGCAGCGCGTTGAAGGCCGCCGTCGACAACATATGCACTTCGTCGAGGATATAGACCTTGTAGCGCGCACTGACCGGCGCATAACGCACTGCATCGTTGATCTGGCGAACATCGTCCACCCCGTTATGCGAGGCGGCGTCCATCTCGTGCACGTCGATATGGCGGCTTTCGATGATGGCCTGGCAATGTTCGCCCATCACCGGCATGTCGATAGTAGCGCCTGTGACGGACGCGTCCGGCAATTGGTAGTTCAGGGCGCGTGCCAGAATGCGCGCGGTGGTCGTCTTGCCGACCCCGCGGACTCCGGTCAGGATCCAGGCCTGCGGAATACGCCCGGTCTCGAACGCATTCGAGATCGTCCTGACCATCGCATCCTGACCGATCAGGTCGGCGAATGTAGATGGTCGGTATCGGCGCGCCAGCACCCGGTACCCCGAGCCCGAAGGGGCGGCCTGTACCGGTGTGTGTTGGTCGGTCTCGCTCATCGAGCCTGTGGCGCTTCCGGTTTCGCGGCGCCGGCAAGCCCCGGCACCTCCATCTGGCGGCGAAAAAGGGGTGGGAGGCTGACAAGCGACCCGAACCGGAGCTCGTTAGGGCTGCTTCCTTCCGGACCTGACCCGGTTGGCGAGTGGCTCGCCCACCGCCAACCTCCCGAGTGCTATATCGGGCCTGAACGCGCCGAAAGCAAGCAAAAGGGCGCGCGAGGTGATAACCTGTGTTTTCCCACAATGCCTTGGACAATCGAATGAATTCGGACGCCTGGTCGCTGCATCCCCAACTGGTGCGGGACACCATAGAACTCGGCGATCTGGCGCTCTCCCGGGTGCTGATCATCAAGGACGCGAATTACCCCTGGTTGCTCGTGGTCCCGCGCCGGCCTGGCATCGTCGAAATCATCGATCTCGACGAAATCGAACAGGCCCAGCTCATGGTCGAGATCTCCCGGGTGGGCCGCGCGCTCAAATCCGTAACCCAGTGCGACAAGCTGAACGTGGCGGCACTCGGGAACGCGGTTCCGCAGCTTCATGTGCATGTCATCGCGCGGCGCAAGACCGATAAGGCTTGGCCGAAGCCGGTCTGGGGTGCGGCGGAGCCGCTCGACCACGATTTCACCGAGCTCGACCGGTTCATGCATGCAATGAAGAAGAAGCTTTGGGTGTCCTGACTATGCAAAAGGCAATGAGTTTCGGGCCTTGGCCGAGCCTTGGTTACGTGCAAAGCGCTGTGGACCGCGCTGCCCTGCGGCGGATCGATCCGCAGTTTCTGGATGCGTGCGCCGCTCAAGAAACTTGCGGCTTTTACCTCGTCGGCGGCGAGATGGTCGTGTTGCAGCGGGCTGGCGACGGTTTCGATCCGCTGTTTTCGGCACGGAACATGCCTGACTTCGCAACGGCGCCCGGACGAGTCTTTCTGGGTATGGTCGGAGATGCGGGCCGCTTCGCATTGTCGTTGCATCACGACATTGTTGAGACTCTGAAATCCGATGATCGCTTTCACGTTACCGATTTGCGTTCGATGGCAGTGCAGGGGCTTATTGGGGCCGATCACCTCGCGGCGCTCGCCGAGGCGAAGGCTTTGCTGCATTGGCACGCGCGCCGCCACTTCTGCAGTAATTGCGGCAATGCCACCGAGGTTGTGCAGGCGGGCTGGCGCCGTGATTGCAGCCATTGCGGCGCGCAGCATTTTCCGCGCACCGATCCTGTCGTGATCATGCTGGCAGTGAAAGGCGAGCAATGCCTTCTCGGTCGCCAGTCGCGTTTTGTCCCGGGGATGTGGTCGTGTCTTGCGGGCTTCGTCGAGCCCGGGGAAACTATTGAGGAAGCGGCGCGCCGTGAAACGTTTGAAGAGGCGGGAATTCGTTGCGGCACGGTTCGCTATTTCGCTTCGCAGCCCTGGCCTTTCCCGTCATCGCTCATGATCGGCTGTCACGCCGAGGCAATCTCGCACGACATAGTGGTCGATCAGGACGAACTTGAGGACGCGCGCTGGTTCTCACGCGATGAGGCCGCCGCAATGTTGATGCGCACTCACCCGGAGGGTTTCGGCACGCCGCCGCCGATGGCGATCGCATACCATATCATCCGTGCCTGGGTGGAACGTGGTGATGGCGTGTTCGCTTGAGCGGACAGGCGACAAGTTGATCGTCTGCGCTGGCATGGCGGTCATCGATCATGTCTATCGCATCGCAGAATTTCCCGCGCCAGGCACCAAGACCCGCGCCGAGGATTTCTTTTCGGTACTGGGCGGATGCGCTGCAAACGCGGCGGTCGCAATTCGTCGGCTGGGCGGACGCGCGCGCGTGGTTTCGCCGCTGGGCGGACCGGATGGTAGTGACCTGACAGGTGATAATGTTCTCGCGAAGCTCCGCCGCGAAACCGTCGACGTCGCACATATCGTGCGCATGAGTGGAGTTGCCTCGTCGCGATCCTCAATCTTCATCGATGCCGGGGGTGAACGGACCATCGTGAGCTATCGCGATCCGGGACTAGAGCGGGCGCGGCCCCGCGATCCGGCAGGCGCGATCGCTGGCGCCGATGCGGTTTTGGCCGACAATCGCTTTCCGGAATTCGTGTTGCCGATCGTCCGTAAGGCAGCCGTCGGCGGCCGCATCGTGGCGCTCGATGGCGACAAGCCGATGGAATTGACCGACGAGTTGCTGATCCTGCCGACACACATCGTGTTTTCTGCGGACGGTTTGAGATCCACCGCGAGGACGGAGGATATGTCGGCCGCACTCAGAATCGTCTCACAGCATACGAGAGCCTTTATCGGCGTCACGCGAGGCGCCGATGACATGCTCTGGATGGAGGGCGAGTCGGTGCAACGCCTGCCCGCATTTCCGGTGAATGCCGTCGATACGCTCGGTGCCGGCGATGTTTTTCACGGCGCATTCGTGCTTGCCCTCGCCGAAGGCGCGGGCATTGCAGCTGCGATGCGGTTTGCCGCAGCCACTGCTGCGCTCAAATGCACCCGGATCGGGGGTGGTGGATCGGCTCCGAACCGGGTGGAGGTCGACAGATTTCTGACAACGGCTCCGTGAGATAGGCGTTGCAAATAGAATATATTTCTATATATGGGACCAATTAACAGGTCTAATTGAAATATTATTCTAAGGCATCCAATGGACGCGATCGACCGGAAAATTCTGCTGACATTGCAAGACGACGCCTCCCTTTCGGTGGCCGAGATCGGGCAACGCGTCGGCCTCTCGTCCACCCCATGCTGGAAGCGAATACAGCGGCTAGAAGCGGATGGTGTAATTCAGAAGCGGGTCGCAATCGTCGACCAGGACAAGGTCGGGCTCGGCATCACGGTCTTCGTCTCTGTCGAAACCGACGATCATTCAGAAGGTTGGCTCGGTCGTTTTGCCGGCGCGGTCAGCGCCATGCCCGAGGTGATGGAATTCTACCGGATGGCCGGTGATGTCGACTACATGTTGCGTGTCGTCGTAAAGGACATGCAAGCTTACGACGCGTTCTACAAAAAGCTGATCTCCGCGTCGCCGCTCAAGAATGTCACTTCGCGGTTTGCGATGGAGAAGATCAAGTCGACGACGAGCTTGCCGATCCCCTGAGATTTGTAACTTAAAATCAGGCCTTAGACCTTCGGGATCGTATCGGAGAGGCGCGGCCGCATGAATATCTGATCGGACAGGTTTTTAGAGCCGGTTAGGACGTAGCCGATCGTTGGTGTGTAGGTATAGGACGCCTCGCCATAAACAAGTGAGGTCGATGGCGTCCGCAACGCCTGCGGAATGGTTACGCTTGAACCGACGGCGCGTGCGGTACCATTTTTGGTGCTGCTCCATTTGACCTTCGGATTGCCGTTCGCATCGATATCTATGACCGACACCGTGACCTTCGCATTCGAGTCTGGGTATGGAGCCATGATGGCGGTGGCGGCGCCCAGAGCAGAATTAATGCCTGTGTTGTCGATGCTTGAAACTTGAGCGACCAGATCGGCCACTGTGCGTGCGGTCAAAGTGACTTTGCGGTCAATACTGATGCCCTGCGAAACCTCGACGCCGCCGAGGTAAAGAGTCAGCATCAGCGGCAAGAGCAGAGCGAATTCCACTGCTGATACGCCGCAATTGTCGTGTGCGAAGCGCCCGAGAATCCCCCGGAGCTTTGCGGAAGCGAAGTCATTGAGCGCGCGGCGTTTAGACCCGGTCATTTGAGCATCACTGATAAGGTTCGTTACGAAACGCGGAAGTCGCCATGATAAGGCGCTTGCCGTTGGACAGATCAGAAAGGTTCAAGCCCAGGAGCGATACATAGACGGGCCATTCGTAGAGAAGGCGGACGACAATGATATCTCCGGGCGAGCCGGGTTGATAAGACGGCGTGAAGGTGACGTTCCCGTTCGCGTCGATGGGTTTCGACATGTTCGCCGAACTGAAAGAATTATAAGTGCGTACGTCGACCTTGATGCCGCTATTGCAATCGAACAGACCGTAGATCCGATTGCACACCTCTTGCTTGAACTGGGTCTGGTTCAGGCCACTCGTTTGTGCCTGGCCGGTCAGGATCAGGCGCGCCGAGTCGGCAGCCGCAGTTTCAAGCACCTGGCTGGCGAAGAAGACCAGTGCGGTTTCCAGTATCGCGAACACCAGCGCGAGAAACGGCGCCGCCACCAACGCATATTCTACGGCTGCGGCCCCATCTTTGCTGCGCTTGAAACGCTGAATCACGCTTTTCAGGGCATGCTTCGCCGAGACGGATCCAGCAGTGTCATTGACTGCTTTGGACATGCGACGTCACCCATTCCGAGCCTGTTAATGCTTCGGAGCCACGAGTAGCAAAGGTGCGTTTTATATTGGTTGCCCAGATTGCTGGCGCTGACGCCTTGGCATTTACCGCCGCTTAACCAAGACGACCGGCCGTCAGCGTGACGACGGCGAGGCGGTCGCCTGCGTGGTTCGGGTCGTGCTTTGGACCAGTGCCTGATTGTAAAAGGCCTGGAAATCGCCGGGTGCGATGACCGGCTGACACTCGGGGGAGCAATTATAGGTCTCCCGATTGATGCCCTTGTGCACGACGACGGTATCTATCGCTCCGCGGACATCAATTACTTTCTCGAACAGGGCATTTCCCTTGCGGTCAAGCGCGATGAAATTTGTCGCGCCATAACTCTTTCCGGTCAGCACGACGATGCCGCCGGGCTGCAGCGCTGCATCGGCAATCAGGGGGTTTCCGATGACGATCGTGGCCACACGATCGGGTAGTCGGATGAGCCGGGCCTCGTCCATGCTTACACTCAGACGTTCGGCGGCCGGGATATCGCCAGCGCGGGCTGGAACGGCTCCACCCAAGAGTGCGGCGGCAACCATGCTGGTCTGCGCGAAGACGACAACACGTCGAAAAGCCAAGCGAGCTGCCATTCCGATACTCCGAACACAAAGCCGACCGGCGTGGCCAATGCCGGATACTTGGCGGGCCCGCGAATTCGAACTCACCGCAAATTGGTGAATCTTTCCCGAAGGCGTGGGTCGAAAGGTCCCGTAGCCCGACGGCAAGGACTCTAGTCCGGGCTTGCTTGGTCCAGATCTGCTTGGACCAATTGGGTGTTATTCGATTAACTCCTCATTAACCGCAATTTGAACAACGCTGATCCGCGCCTGCAAGCATCATTAAGGACGCAGCAGCCACGTCGCATCTCATCGACAAGACCGCGACGGCTTGTATGCCGGTTAACGAAGTCAGAAGACGACGCCGAAAATCAGGGGCCGAATTCTTACGTTTTTTTCAGCCTCTGCCGTTAACGGTACATGCAGCACCGCGCGTTCCGCAGCAACATCGGTGCTCGACGTAACGACCACTTCGGATAGGCCGGATTGGTGGTTGGCCTTTTGTATGAGTGCGGCCATGGCAATGACAGTGACTGACACCGTCCGCTTGTTTCTGTTCCCCATCTTGATGGCCTTCGCCGCATTCAGCGACCTCTTTACAATGACGATATCAAATCGCCTGTCGGTCTTGCTGATCGCAGGCTTCTTCGCGACTGCTCTCCTGATCGGGATGGGGGGAAACGAGATGGTATCGCATCTCGGCGCGGGCGCGGCAGTCCTGTGTGTCACCTTCACACTGTTTGCGTGCGGCTGGATTGGCGGCGGCGACGCCAAACTTGCAGCGGCGACCGCGCTATGGCTCGGTTTCGGGCCGCTGCCGAGCTACCTTATCTATGCTTCGCTATTCGGCGGCGTGCTGACGCTTGCGCTGTTGCAATATCGGATCATGCCGCTTCCAGCATTGCTGGCGGGACAGGATTGGGCGGTTCGATTGCACCGTGCCGATGTCGGCGTGCCGTATGGCATTGCTCTCGCTGCCGCGGCGCTCGCAGTCTATCCTCATACGGTCTGGATGAAATCGTTGACGATCGGTTAACAACGTAGCGCGCGTCGCAGACGACAACGCAAAATTAACTTGGTTTGCAAACGGCTCATTAACCACGAATTGACGTTTGGGTGGTGAAACTCCCCCTCACGGCCACGTCCGGCCGTGCGCGTTATTCGTGAGAAGTGAAGCGTATGAAAGCCGCCCGTCTCATCGTTCTTGGAGTTGCGGTCGCCGCTGGCGGCCTCGCGGCGCTGCTTGCTGGTCGCTCCGGCGAGAAGGCGCCCCCGCCTAAACCGGTGGCGCAGATCCAGACGGTCGACGTGCTGGTCGCAAGTAGCGACATCAAGCAGGGAATGGTCGTAAAGCCGGACGAACTTGCCTGGCAAATGTGGCCGACGGCTTCCGCTGGACCGAATTTCATCAAGCAGACCGAGCGCCCCAACGCAATCGAAGAGATCGCCGGATCGATCGTGCGCGGCGGAACGTTTTTCGCCGGCGAACCTATTCAGGAATCGCGCCTGGTGAAGGGAAAAGCTGCGGGCTACCTGTCAGCGATATTGCCGAGCGGTATGCGTGCGGTTGCTACCGAGATCAGTGCCGAAACCAGCGCGGGCGGGTTTGTGATTCCCGGCGACTACGTTGACGTGATTCTGGCACGCCGCGATCGTGAAGCTGAAAAGCGCTCCGGCGGTGAGTCCTACACCAGTGAGACGATCATCTCGAACGTGCTCGTCCTGGCCATCGACCAGACGGTTGAGGACAAAAATGGCCAGAAGGTCGTCATCGGAAAAACCGTGACTCTCGCGCTGACACCGCTTCAAGCCGAAACACTTGCGGCAGGAAAGCAGTCCGGCACTCTCTCGCTTGCGCTGCGAAGCGTCGTCGACACAGCAAAGGATGAATCGGATGCGGATGCCGCGGCGACGCGGCGGACCGGCGTGAATATCGTTCGCTTCGGCGTGTCCACGACCGCCGTAACGAAATAGCTTGGAGAAGGGAAGTCGCTTCATGGCGAATCAGACGACGATATGGACGCTGCTGATTGCGGGAACGATGTCCGCGGTCGCGACGACCTTCGCGCACGCCGCCGAACCTGATCTGCACCGAACCCCGGTTATCAGCGTGGTTGGCAGCGAAGCAAGTTCGCGTCCGGTTTCGCTCGGCATCGGCAAGGCCGTAGTCATCGATCTGCCACGTGATGCAAAGGACGTTCTGGTCGCGGATCCGACTATCGCGAATGCCGTCGTTCGTTCGGCGCGCCGCGCATACATGATCGGCGTCAAGGTCGGCCAGACGAGCATCTTTTTCTTCGACGCTGAAGGCCGTCAGATCGCAGGCTTCGATCTGGCTGTGAAGCGCGACCTCAACGGCATCCGCGAAGCGATTCGTCAGGCAATTCCGGGGAGTGACATCCACGTGGAGGCCCTCGGCGCAGAAGGTATTGTGCTGAGAGGAACGGCCGCGAATCCGGCGGAGGCGCAGACGGCCTTCGAAGTCGCTAGCCGGCTACTCAATGCAGGAACGAATAATCTGGTTAGCGCGGGCGAAAAAGTCGTCAACGCCATCGTTGTGAAAGGCCGCGATCAGATCAACCTGCGGGTTACCGTCGCAGAGGTCCAGCGCGACGTTATCAAGCAGCTCGGAATCGACCTGAACGGGACCGTGGGCGTCGGATCTGCAGTCCTTAGGTTCAACAATGAAAATCCCTTCCCGGTGCATGGCGCGCCGCTGGTGGCGGACAACTTCGCAGCCGGGACGTTTACGTCCGGCAGCGGTAACCGCGTGAATGCGATCCTGCGCGCGATGGAACGTGCTGGGGTCGTCCGCACGCTGGCTGAACCAAACTTGACTGCGATTTCCGGCGAGTCGGCCAATTTTCTGGCAGGCGGCGAGTTTCCGATCCTCGCAGGCTATTCCTGCTCCGCCGTGACGGGCGGTGCTGATACCGCGAGCTGTCAGCCACAAATCCAGTTCAAGAAGTTCGGCATCAGCCTCGGCTTCACGCCCGTCGTGTTGGCCGAAGGCCGCGTAAGCATGAAAGTGACGACGGAAGTCTCTGAGCTTTCGAACGAGCACGCATTGCAGTTCGGCACCGGCGAAAACACCCGGCAGATTCCGTCGCTGAAGGTTCGCCGCGCAGATACGACGGTCGAAATTCCGTCTGGCGGTGCGCTTGCGTTGGCGGGTCTTATTCACGAACAGACCAAGCAGCAGATCAACGGCTTTCCGGGCCTGATGCAGCTTCCTGTGCTCGGAGCGCTATTCAAGAGCCGCGATTACAACAACCGGCAAACCGAGCTGATGATACTCGTAACGCCCTACGTGGTCCGCGCCGTGGCTCCGAAAGATTTGTCGCGCCCCGACGACGGCTATGCCGATACCTCGGATCCGTCCAGTTTCTTCATGGGTCGTCTCAACAAGATCTACGGCATTCCGGGCAAGGTCGACCCGAACCGCATGTACTACGGCAAATACGGCTTCATCCTGGATTGAGCGCGGACGAGGAGACGATCGCATGTCGAACAGGTTCATGATCGCCCGCGAACGCCATCAAAAGCGAGCCGCGACCATCCTTGGCGTGGTTCTGGCTGGCTCTGTATTGAGCGGGTGTTACCTACCGAACGATACGGTCGGTTACCCGAATGATTACCGTAGACGCCATGAGATCGCTCTGCGCGACGGCGCGCGCACCGTTGAGGTGTTCATAGGACAAAGCCGTGGTTCGCTCACGCCGGTGCAGCGCGCAGAAGTGCTGGCGTTTGCGAGAGTGTGGAAAAACGAGGCGACTGGCGGCGTGGTTATTGAAGTTCCGACCGGCACTTCGAACCAACATGCCGCATCACAGGCTTTGCGGGAAATCAATTCGATTTTCGCGGCGTCCGGAATTCCAATGCGGAGCGTTGCCGTACAGTCCTATACACCAGACAGCCCCGCGCAGTTTCCGACGCTTCGCCTGAAATACTCGACGATCGTAGCGGAAGCCGGGCCGTGTGGATTATGGCCGCAGGATCTCGGCCCGACGATGGGCGCGGCCTACAACGACAACATAAATTATTGGAATCTCGGCTGCTCCAACCAGCGTAATCTGGCGGCGATGGTGGCCAACCCGGTCGATCTCGTGCAGCCACGTGCGGAGACGCCAACCTGGACCTCTCGCCGGACAACTGTGATCGAGAAATATCGCCAAGGGCAGAGCCCGGAAACGATCTACCCGAATGACAAAGCGGGCAAGGTGAGCAACGTCGGCCAATGACGATCAGCACGACCCAAAGCGACATTCGGGACTCGCAGGCGGACTTGCCGGCGCGCGACGAGCATATCGCGCCGGCTCCGCGCATCTCGATCCAGGCTTTCTGCGAGTCGGTAGAGACCGCGGCGGCGGTTCAATCTGCTGCAGAAGATCGCCGATTGGGAAAAGCGCATGTGAAAATTCAGATGGGCGGTGTGACTGCGGCGCTCGAGGCATATCGGTCAGCGCCGACTCCGAACGTGATCATTCTGGAATCCGAGTCTCGTCCCGATTCGGTGCTGACCGGTCTCGATTCGCTTGCCGAGTTGTGCGACTCGGGGACGCGCGTCGTAGTGATTGGTCGGCATAACGACGTGTTACTCTACCGGGAACTGGTACGTCGCGGCGTCAGCGACTATCTGATCTCGCCCGTTGTTACGCTCGACATCGTCCGATCGGTCTGCGGCTTGTACTCGGCGCCGGACGCAAAGCCTGTTGGGCGTATCATCGCGGTCGTCGGTTCAAAGGGCGGCGTCGGCGCTTCAACCATTGCGCATAATTTAGCTTGGTCCATTGCGCGCGATCTTGCCCTGGATTCGGTCGTGACAGACCTCGACCTCGCATTCGGTACTGCCGGTCTCGACTATAATCAGGACCCACCGCAGGGAATTGCGGATGCTGTCTTCTCGCCAGATCGAATCGACACCGCCTTCGTTGATCGTCTCTTGTCAAAATGCTCTGACAATCTGAGCCTGCTTGCCGCGCCGGCAACGCTCGACCGTGTCTATGATTTTGGCGCTGATGCGTTCGACTCGATCTTCGATTCGTTGCGTGTCACCGTGCCCTGTATCGTGCTCGACGTGCCGCATCAGTGGACGGGGTGGACCAAGAGAACATTGCTGGCTGCGGACGATATATTGATTGTGTCTGCGCCAGATCTCGCAAACCTCCGCAACGCCAAGAATCTCGTCGATTTTCTGAAGACGTCGCGCGTAAACGATCATCGGCCGTTCTACGTCCTCAACCAGGTTGGTGTTCCCAAGCGACCGGAGATCAAGCCAGCCGATTTCGCGAAAGCTCTCGACGATCAGGCAGCTGCAATCATTCCGTTCGAGCCCCAGATCTTCGGTACTGCCGCAAACAACGGACAGATGATTGCCGAAGTCGCCAGCAATCACAAAATTGCGGAAACGTTCCGCAACCTCGCTCAGTTGATGACCGGGCGATCAGAAACGAAAAAGTCGAAGTCGAGTCTACTCAGCCCCTTCATCCAGAAGTTTCGGAAGAAGGCGTAATCCCGGAGCGAGTTCGTCGTGTTTGGCAAGCGTAGCGTATCTGGCCCATTGCCGACTGCCTCTGGCGGAAGCGCCCCAATGTCGGCGTCGGAAGCGAGGCCGACATCTGCCGTTCCGCCCGCGGCGGCCCCTGAGGGCCGTGCGTCGTTGCCCTCTGCCGGATTGGGAGCGCAGTTGTTGGCCGCTCCAACGGCGCCACAGAAATCCACAATGCTTGCGACGGACAGTCGCCGTTCCGAAGGCTATTATGAGGTCAAGGGATCGATCTTCAGCGCGTTGATCGAAGCGATCGACCTTGCCCAGCTGGCGCGGCTCGATGCAGACGCTGCGCGCGAGGAAATCCGCGACATCGTCAACGAGATCATCGCCATCAAGAACGTGGTGATGTCGATCTCCGAGCAGGAGGAACTGCTCGACGACATATGCAATGACGTGCTCGGTTACGGTCCGCTCGAGCCGTTGCTCGCGCGCGATGACATCGCCGACATCATGGTGAATGGCTCTGGAACCGTCTACATCGAAGTTGCCGGAAAGATCCATAAGACCGGTATCCGTTTCCGCGATAACCAGCAGCTTCTGAACATCTGCCAACGCATTGTCAGCCAGGTCGGGCGGCGTGTCGACGAATCATCGCCGATTTGCGACGCGCGCCTGCCAGACGGATCGCGCGTGAACGCAATCGTTCCGCCGCTGGCGATCGATGGTCCTGCGCTCACGATACGAAAGTTCAAAAAGGACAAGCTGAAGCTCGACAATCTGGTCAAGTTCGGTTCGATCACGCCCGAAGGCGCAGAAATTCTGAAGGTTCTCGGACGCTGTCGCGTAAACACCATCGTTTCTGGCGGCACCGGTTCGGGCAAGACGACCCTTCTGAACTGCCTGACGCAATTTATCGACGACGACGAGCGTATCATCACCTGTGAGGACGCGGCCGAGCTGCAGCTCCAGCAGCCTCATGTCGTGCGGCTGGAAACAAGGCCGCCAAATCTCGAGGGCGAAGGTCAGGTGACCATGCGCGACCTCGTCAAGAACTGTTTGCGTATGCGCCCGGAACGCATCATCGTCGGCGAAGTTCGCGGCCCTGAAGCCTTCGATCTGTTGCAGGCCATGAACACAGGTCACGATGGATCCATGGGCACGCTTCACGCAAACTCTCCGCGTGAGGCGCTATCCCGTATCGAGTCCATGATCACAATGGGCGGGTTCTCGCTTCCGTCCAAGACGATACGCGAGATGATCTGCTCTTCAGTCGACGTCATCATCCAAGCTGCACGCCTTCGAGATGGCTCGCGCCGAATTACTCATGTCACTGAAGTGCTTGGAATGGAAGGCGACGTCATCATCACGCAGGACCTGTTCGTCTATGAAATGATTGGCGAAGATGCGCAGGGCAACCTGATTGGGCGTCATCGATCGACTGGAATTGGGCGCCCGCGCTTTTGGGATCGCGCTCGATATTATGGCGAAGAGCAACGCCTCGCGGCGGCGCTCGATGCGAGCGCGCAGGCCGAAGAGGCGATGATCTGATGGTGCTCGATCTCAACAACCAGACGCTGATGATGGCCATTCTCGCGACGATAGCTGTCGGCGGACTGGCTTGGGTGTTTCTGTATCCTCTGCTCAGCGGTGAGCGAAAGGTCGAGAAGCGTGTCGCCAGCGTAGCTCAAACCCAAGCCGTACTGCGAAAATCGCGAAATCCGCAAAAGTCGCGGCGCGAGCAGGTCGAGGAATCCCTGAAGGACCTTGAGCTGCGGCAACGCAAGAATGCCAGACCGACCTTGTCGCAGCGGATAGAGCGAGCAGGACTGAAGTGGTCGACGCGGCAGTACATCCTGATTTCCGCGGCGATGGGGATCACGGCATTCGCACTGGTCTTCGGCAGCGGCTTTGGGATCATTTCCGCCACGGGATTCGGCTTTGCCGCCGGCTTTGGATTGCCGTTCTGGCTCTTGGCGTTCCTCAAGAAGCGACGTGAAGCAAAATTTCTCAACGTTTTTCCGGACGCTGTGGATGTCATCGTTCGCGGAATCAAATCAGGTCTTCCGCTTCTCGATAGCCTGAAAATGATTGCTTCCGAGAGTCAGGAGCCGGTCAAAAGCGAATTCAAGGCGATCCTCGAAACCCAGGCTATAGGTATGCCGCTGAGCGAAGCCTGCGGGAAGCTTTACGAACGTATGCCGCTGCCCGAGTCGAATTTCTTCGCGATCGTCATATCGATTCAGCAAAAGGCAGGCGGCAATCTTTCAGAGGCGCTCGGGAATTTGTCCAAGGTACTGCGTGATCGCAAGAAGATGAAGGCGAAGATCCAGGCCATGTCGATGGAGGCGAAGGCTTCCGCCGCGATTATTGGTTCTTTGCCACCGGTCGTGATGGCCTTGGTGTGGATCACCAGCCCGAAATATATCGAGCTGCTCTGGACGCATCCGACTGGCCAGGTGATGCTTGTCTGCTGCGCCGCGTGGATGTCCATGGGCGTTATGGTCATGAAGAAGATGATCAACTTCGACTTCTGAGCAGCCCATGACGCAAATCCTGATCGGCATTCTGAACGACACCCGGCTTCTGGCGATGATTCTCGCTGGGATCGCCGCCGTGGCTACCGTCCTGACGCTTGCGATGCCGCTGGTGGCCTCGGATCCGCTTCCTAAGCGGATGAGATACGTCGCCATCGAACGTGAGAAGATCCGGCAGCGTGAACGCGAACGGCTGGCGCGTGGCGAAAAAGTGATGCTGCGTCAGTCGCCCAAGCAGTTCGTGCAGCGGGCGGTGGAACGATTCCAACTGGCTAAATGGGTTGGGCAGGAGGAGGCTCGCGAGAAGCTTATTCAGGCTGGATACCGCGGGCAGGCGCCGTATGTGACCTTTCTGTTTTTCAGGATGGTTACGCCGATTGCCGCTTTGGTGCTGTCGGTCCTCTATGTGTTTGTCATTCTTGAGATCGATAAGCCGTTCACGATCAAGATCGGCATTTGCTTGTTCGCGACGTATCTCGGCATGCAGATGCCGTACATCCTGCTGAAGAACAAGATCCAAAAGCGCCAATTGTCGATCCGCCGCGCTTTCCCCGATGCGCTCGATTTGCTCCTGATCTGCGTCGAATCCGGTATGTCGATCGAGGCAGCGTTCAAGAAGGTTGCGGATGAAGTCGGATCTCAGTCTGTGCCGCTTGCCGAAGAATTTACGCTGACGACAGCGGAACTCTCATATCTTCCCGATCGCCGCCAAGCCTATGACAATCTGGCCAAACGCACCGGCCTCGATGGAGTTAAATCGGTCTGCGTCGCCTTGCAGCAGGCGGAGCGTTACGGCACACCACTTGCTCAGACGTTGCGTGTGCTCGCGCAGGAAAATCGAGATATGCGGATGGCTGAAGCGGAGAAGAAGGCAGCTGCATTGCCGCCGAAACTTACGGTTCCGATGATTGTTTTCTTCCTGCCGGTTCTTTTCGTTGTGATTCTCGGGCCGGCAGCCATCAAGGTGATGGCGCTGCAATAACAGCTTTCATGCGCCCGCTAGGCGTCCTCGTGGAGAACGAGGACCGTTGCGCGTCAGTCTAACTAAGTGTTATTCGCGGCCTGCCGCACCATCCGCTGCTGCGGCTTGCCTTTGTTGTTCTTTGCGGCCGCCAGCATGTTACGCAAATACTCGAGATTTGCGGCGGCCTCTTCCGGCGAGAGATCGGCGGACGCGATCGTCTGAGCCTCCTCGAAGCGACCCTGCAAACCTACGACCAGCGCCAGGTTCTGACGAACGCGAGGCTCGCGACTGTTCTGGGCGTTGGCCCGTCGCAATGTATTCTCTGCCTCCGGCAGGTTCCGCGATAGAGCGTAGGACAGCCCGAGATTGGACATGACGGACGGCTCCTCGGGAGCAATCCGGAGCGCACTGATGTAATGCTGCCGCGCTTCCTGGTGGCGGCCCATTTGATCGAGCACAGCGCCCTGCGCGGACAGAATGCGCCAGTCCGGCCGGTCCGGCGTGTGTGCGCGGCTGAGGACATCGAGCGCTTGAGGGAAGCGGCCGTTGTCGGCCAGGGCGCGGCCATAAGCGCCGAGGACGTCCGGATTATTGGGGTTGTTGAGCGAGGATTGCTCAAGCACCGCGACCGCTTGCGCGCGTTGGCCGATGGCGCGCAGCGCCTGCGCGTAGCGAATGCCGGCTTCCGGGTCTTTCTGGTTTCTATTGTAACGCTCGCCCCAGACCTGCGCGTCGGATCGCGGGTCCTGAGCGGCGGATTGCGTGATGGAGCCAGTGGTGCCGAACTGGGCATTTTGACACCCGCCAAGCAGGAGCGCCGTGAGCATGGCCGCACCTGCGAGCAGGGGGGTCTTCGACTTGCTGCGATGGGGTATGCAATACATGGCGCGCCTCGGTCGGCGGCGGGATAAAGCCCGCGCGCCTCTCGCTCAATAAAGCGTTAACCCTAACGGTCGGTTAAAACCGGCTCTTGGCGAGCGGGTGAGGGACCGATAAGAAACGCAAATGCATCCATCTTTTGCCGAATCGGGCCATGCACCGGCCAAACCCATTTGGTTCGTCACGAGGGCGACGTGGCCTGACATTCGTAGTGGGTTAGATCCGCTTGCGCGCTCGTTCGCTGATGCTGCCGCATTCGACCCAAAGCCCGGCGCGCATCTTGCGGTGCCGGGTTCCGACGGCAGTCTTTCCGCGGTTCTGTTCGGACTCGAGGAGCATGCGGCTGACGCCAACCCGATGCTTCCAGGCAAGTTGCCCGGGCTGCTGACCGAAGGCGCCTATCGTTTCGCCAACGCCGCGCACGATACGAGGCTCGCTACTCTCGCATTTGCGCTCGGAACGTATCGGTTCGATCGTTATCGCAAGCGCGATAGAAAGTCCGTCACATTGGCGCCGCCCGACGGCGTTGATATCGAAGATATGTCGCGTATCGTCGAGGGCGTCACGCTTGCGCGCGACATGATCAACACTCCGGCCAATGATATGGGGCCTGCCGAATTGCATGAGCAGGCGCGACTGCTTGCCGAGCGGCACGACGCCTGGATCGAAGCCGTAACGGATGACGAGCTGCTTCTAAAAAATTTTCCGCTCATACATGCCGTTGGCCGTGCGGCAGCGCGGCCGCCGCGCCTGATCGACCTTCACTGGGGCGACCCGGATCGTCCGAAGGTCACCATTGTCGGCAAAGGCGTTTGCTTCGATACCGGTGGTCTCGACCTCAAGCCCAGCAGCGCGATGCTGCTGATGAAGAAGGACATGGGTGGAGCTGCCGCCGCGCTCGCACTGGCGCACATGATCATGGATCGCGAGCTGCCGGTGGCGTTGCGGGTGCTTATTCCCGCGGTCGAGAACTCCGCGTCGGGGTCGTCGTTCCGGCCGCTCGATGTGTATACCTCCCGCAAGGGGCTGACCGTGGAAATCGGCAACACCGATGCGGAGGGTCGTCTTGTGCTGGCCGACGCGCTCGCTTTGGCCGACGAAGCCAAGCCAGATCTTTTAATTGATTTTGGTACTCTAACCGGCGCGGCACGCGTCGCTCTCGGTCCCGAGGTCATGCCGTTCTACACCGAAGATGACGCGCTGGCGTCATCCGTCATGAACCACGGCCGGCAGCAAGCGGACCCGCTGTGGCGCATGCCGCTCTGGGCGCCCTACGAGTCGATGCTGGATTCCAAGGTGGCCGATATCAGCAATGCCGGTACCGGAGCTTTTGCAGGCTCGATCACCTGCGCGCTCTTCCTGAAGAAATTCGTATCGAGCACCACGCCATGGCTGCACTTCGATATCTACGGATGGAATCCGTCGAGCAAGCCCGGACGCCCGGAAGGCGGTGAATGCCAGGCAGCGCGCGCGGTTTATGCGCTGCTGTGCGAACGCTACGGCGCAGCGCGGTGAAGTTCGATCCCCGCCTCACACCCGCGCGACCCGATCTCGCCGCCAAGCATCTGGAAGGAACGGTCGAAGCCGAGCGCTTCGTCGAAGCTACTCTATGCGAAGTGTTCGATTCGCACGCGCCTGTCCGGCGTGCGCCTTTCGCCGATGCTCCTCTCGAAACCGAGGCATTAAAGGGCGACCGCGTCTCCGTCTACGAAACCACCGAAGAGGGCTGGTGCTGGGGCCAACTCGCCTCGGACGGCTATGTCGGATGGATTCCGGCAAATGCGTTGACGACGCAATGCACCGAGGCGACGATGAAAGTGCAGGCGCTGAGTACGTATGTTTTTCCAGCGCCGAATATCAAGACGCCACCGGTTGAGGCTCTCCCATTCGGCGCGAAAGTCGCAATCGACCGGATCGAGGAGCCGTTTGCCGTGAGCGTGCATCGCGGGTTCATTCCCGCACGCCACCTTGTTGCTCTCGAAGTGATGGAACGCGATTATGTTGCCGTTGCCGAGCGCTTCCTCGGCACCCCCTATCTCTGGGGGGGCAAGACCCATCTTGGTATTGACTGTTCGGGCCTGGTCCAGGTGGCCGTGGCCGCCTGCGGGATCCCCTGTCCACGCGACAGTGACATGCAAGAAGCGGCGCTAGGTGAATCGATCAGCACGGTCGGTGCGCTATCGATGCCGCAGCGCGGCGATTTGATTTTCTGGAAGGGGCATGTCGCATTGGTGCGCGATCGAAAGACCATTATTCATGCCAACGCCCACCATATGGCGGTTGCGATCGAGCAGATCGATCAGGCCTTGGCGCGGATCAAGGACGCGGGGTCGGAAGTTACCGCGGTGCGGCGCGTCGTTGTGCGGACGCAGTCCGGCGGATAGCGCTACTCAGCAGACGGCCTTGCCGCATTTGCGCACGGCGCTGACGACGCCTTGCAAACTCTTGCGCCCGGGATGGCCCTGGATCGCGACATCTCCTACGAGATATGCGGGCGTCGCATTCAGCGAATAGGTATCGGCAAACTTCACATGAGCTTTCATGATGTCCGTGATGCCGTCCTGGTTCGCGGCGTCCAGCACCTTCTGCAGGTCGAGCTTGAAGTTCGAGGCGGCGCTCAGCGCGCGCTGGCCATCGATCACTCCGCGCCCTGCGTAGAGAGCGCGGTGATAACGGTAGAAATCCGCGGGGGGCAACATCTTCGAGACCGCGATTTCGACGCGGCCCGCAATAATTGATGTGATACCAAGTACTGGGAACGGTACGAGCACCAGACGTAATTTCTTGTCCGCTTGAATGAGAGCGTCGATATCGGCCGAGGCGCGCCGGCAATGCGGACAATTCAGGTCGTAGAATTCGACCAGAGTTACATCGCCCTTCGGATTGGCAGCGATAATTGCGCCTGGGAGTTTCTCCGCGGCAGCGACGCTGCTCTTATCAACGGCGTGGTTCGCAACCCGACTGCCATCCTCGCCGAGGATCGGAAATTGCGCCTTTAGTCCTTGTGCCTGGGCGAACGCGGAGACGGAAAGCAAAAGGGAGACGGCGAGGGCGATACGGGTCATGCGAATCCAATCATGAGAAACATATTCATTCTTGCGCATACGCAGCGCGGGCCGGAATCAAGTTTGCGTTATGGCTCCGGAGGCGTGTCGCGCCGATTATTGCGCCACGGCTTCACCCGGTACGGCATCAAGATTGAAGGCCGCCGCAAACAACGCGCGCGTGTAATCCGTTTTCGGATTCGCAAACAGGTCTTGCGCCGGGCCCTCTTCAACGATCTTGCCGTTGCGCATCACGATCAGCCGGCTGGCCAATGCGGCAACCACTTTGAGATCGTGGGAGATGAACAGATATGTCAGGCCGAGACGCTTCTGCAGGCTGCGCAGCAGGTCGCAGATCTGGCATTGTATCAGCATGTCGAGCGCCGAGGTCGGCTCGTCGAGCACCACGAATTTGGGCTGGAGAACGACCGCCCGCGCGATCGCAATGCGCTGTCGCTGACCGCCGGAGAACTCATGCGGATAGCGGAACCGGGTCTCCGGGTCGAGACCGACATCGGTCAACGCCTGGATCACCAACCCCTCGCGCTCGGGCTTTGGCATGTCGGGATGGTGTACCTGAAGCCCCTCTTCGATAATGTCGGCAACCGACATGCGCGGACTGAGTGAGCCGTAGGGATCCTGGAACACGACCTGCATCGCATGGCGATAGGGCCGCATCTCCTTGAAACTGAGATCCTGAACCTCTTTACCCATAAAGACGATCGGTCCGTCGGAAGAAATCAGGCGCAGGATCGCCAGCCCTAGCGTTGTCTTGCCTGATCCGGATTCGCCAACGATGCCGAGCGTTTCGCCCTTCCGGACTTCGATCGAGACGCCATCAACTGCCTTGATATGTCCAACGGTCGAGCGTAGCACGCCGCGCTTGATCGGGAACCAGACTTTGAGTTCGTCGGTCTTGATCATCGAAGGTTCGCTGGGCTGGAGCGGCGCGGGGTCACGGGCAGGTTCGGCCTTCAGCAGCGCGCGAGTGTACGGATGCTCCGGTTTCTCGAACACGTCAGCGACGTTTCCCTGCTCAACGATCCGGCCACCATTCATGACGCACACACGATCGGCGATCTTGCGAACGATGCCGAGGTCGTGGGTGATGAACAACATCGCCATTCCGAGCCTCGCCTGAAGATCTTTCAGCAGCCTCAGGATTTGGGCCTGGACAGTGACGTCGAGAGCGGTGGTTGGCTCATCGGCAATCAGGAGTTCGGGCTCATTGGCGAGCGCCATAGCGATCATGATGCGCTGACGCTGGCCGCCGGATAATTGATGCGGGTAGCTTTGCAGACGGCCCGCCGGATCGGGGATGCCGACCTGTGTCAGCAACTCGATCACGCGCTTTTTCGCTGCGTCACCGCGCAGTCCGGCATGCAGTTCCAGTATCTCGCGAATTTGACGCTCGATGTTGTGGAGCGGATTGAGCGAGGTCATTGGCTCCTGGAAAATGATGGTGATGTCATTGCCGCGGATCCGGCGCATGCCTTTCTCCGTGGTTGCCAGCAGCTCCTTGTTCTTGAAATGGATCGTCCCGCTGGGATGGCTCGCAGCAGGGTAAGGCAGAAGTTTCATCACCGACATGGCGGTGACGGATTTGCCCGATCCCGATTCTCCAACCAAAGCTACTGTCTCGCGCGGCTTGACGTCGAACGAAACGCGGTCAACCGCGAGCGTCGTCCGACCACCTTGCGTGAAGGCGACGGAGAGATCTTTCACGCTCAGAAGAGGCGAGGCGCTCATGAAAAGATTTTCCGCGGATCGAAGGCGTCGCGCACGGCTTCCCCGATGAAAACCAACAGCGACAGCATGATTGCGATCGTGAAGAAGCCGGACAATCCGAGCCATGGCGCCTGAATGTTCGCCTTGCCCTGCGACAGCAATTCACCGAGCGACGGGGAGCCCGGAGGAAGTCCCAGACCAAGGAAGTCCAGCGAAGTCAGCGTGCCGACCGACGCCGACAGCAGAAACGGGAGCATGGTCAGCGTCGCAACCATCGCATTCGGCAAAAGATGCCGGAACATGATGCGAATATTGGACACACCGAGCGCTCGGGCGGCCATCACATACTCGAAATTGCGGCAGCGCAGAAATTCGGCACGTACCAGATTGACCAGTGAAACCCAGGAGAACAGCAGCAAAATTCCAAGAAGGACCCAGAAGCTCGGGGTCAGAACCGACGAGATGATCATCAGCAGAAACAGTGTCGGAACTGACGTCCATATCTCCAGGCCGCGCTGAAAGAAGAGGTCAACCTTGCCGCCGAAAAATCCTTGGATTGCGCCTGCGGTCACGCCGATCACCGACGATATGCTGGTGAGGATCAGCCCGAACAGCACGGAAATACGAAACCCGTAGATGATACGGGCGAGAACGTCGCGTCCCTGGTCGTCGGTGCCGAGCCAGTTGTATTCGAGGTCGCGGCAGCCGGTCAGGTTCTTGCGTTGTACGACCGACTTGCATTGCTCCTCGGAAAGCAACCATGTCGGCTTCGACGGAGCCGGTGTCGGAAGATCGAGATTGTGAGTGCGATAGGAATAGCGAATGGGCGGCCACCACATACGGCCGCCGCCTTCTTCAATCTTCTGCTGCAAATAGGGATCGCGATAATCGGCTGCTGTCTCGAACTCGCCGCCGAAGGTGGTTTCGGCATACGTGAACATTGAAGGGAAATAGAAGCGCCCATTATATTGGATCATGAACGGCTTGTCGTTTGCGATCACTTCCGCAAACAGCGACGCTATGAACAGGAAGAGAAAGACCCAGAGAGAATAGAAGCCGCGCCGGTTGCGCTTGAAGTTCGCCCATCGCCTGCGGTTGATCGGGGACAATCGCAGCGGCCGCCGTTCGGGAGGCACGACCAGTCCACTACCACTTGGGCTGGTCATCGTCGTTTCGGGCATCGTGGTGGGGGCGCGCGCATCCATGATCAGACCTCGCGGGCCTCGAAGTCGATACGGGGATCGACCAATGTATAGACGACGTCCGATACGAGGCTGACCAGCAGCCCTACCAAGGCGAAAATGTAGAGCGTTGCAAAGGTGACTGCATAGTCCCGGTTCATGATGCTTTCAAAACCGAGAAGTCCAAGCCCGTCGAGCGAGAAGATCGTCTCGATCAAAAGCGACTCGGCAAAGAACGCAGCGATGAATGTGGAGGGGAACCCGGCAATAATGATCAGCATCGCATTGCGGAAGACGTGACCGTAGAGCACCCGGGCATTCTTGCAGCCCTTCGCGCGGGCAGTCAGAACGTATTGCTTGCGAATTTCGTCGAGAAAGGAGTTCTTGGTTAGGAGCGTCATCGTGGTGAACGCGCTGAGCGACATCGCGATCAATGGCAGCGTCAGGTGCCAGAAATAGTCGAGGATCTTGCTATACCAAGGCAACTGCGCCCAGTTATCGGAGGTGAGGCCGCGTAACGGAAACCAGTCCAAGAACGACCCGCCGGCAAACAGGATGATCAGCAGGATTGCGAACAGGAATCCCGGGATCGCGTACGCCACAATAATGATCCCAGAGGTCCATGCATCGAAGCGGGTTCCGTCTTTCACCGCCTTGCGGATGCCGAGCGGGATGGAGACGGCGTACGCCAGGAGCATCATCCAAAGCCCGAGCGAGATCGAGACAGGCAGCTTTTCCTTTATTAAGTCGATGACCGAGACATCGCGGAAGTAGCTCTTGCCAAAATCGAAGCGAATATAATTCCACAGCATCATAAAAAAGCGCTCGTAAGCTGGCTTGTCGAAGCCGAATTGCTTTTCGAGTTGCTTGATGAATTCCGGATCGAGGCCCTGCGCGCCGCGATATTTGGACGATCCGCCGTCGATTCCCCCGGCGCCTTCAATCCCGCCCCGGCCCGCGAAATCGCCTCCTGGGGTTCCCGAGATGCGCGAGGTGGCGCCGGTATCGGACCCGGACAACTGGGCGATGACGCGTTCGACCGGGCCGCCGGGCGCGAACTGTATCACCACGAACGATACCAGCATGATCCCGAACAGTGTGGGGATCATCAGCAGCAAGCGTCGAAGAATGTAGGCACTCATGTCATTCGGCTCATCGTGGCTGCTTTTGCCATCCCGCGGCAACTGCGCAAAGCAAGAATGCTATCCTCGCCGCTCCAGTTGCGTCGCCTTGGCGGGATCGTACCACCATGTCTCGGGAATGCCGCGGGCATATTTGGGCTTACCCTGCGATGGACGGTCGAACATGTCCCAATAGGCAATCCAGTGCGAGGCCTTGTACCAGTGCGGCACCCAGTATCGCCCCGACCTGATAACCCGGTCCAACGCCCGGCAGGCGGTGACGAGTTCCGGACGAGTGGGAGCCGCAACGATAGTGTCGATCAGGGCATCGATGACCGGATCGGAGATACCGGCCAGGTTTTGAGATCCCCGGATCGCCGCCGACTTGGATGAGAAATACGACCGCAGGGACTCTCCCGGCACGGTCGAGAAACCGAAACGCTGGATCACCACGTCAAAATCGAAGTCGTTGGTCCGGGATTTGAGCTGGACCGGGTCGACCATGCGGATATTGGCGTCGATTCCCAGTGTGGCCAGATTCTTGATATACGGCATGTGGTGAGCTTGGAAGCTCGGCTCCTCCAGCAGAAATTCAATAGTCATGCGCTCGCCTTTCGGCGTCATTCGCTTGCCGTCCTTGATGGGGTAGCCCGCTTCATTCAGCAGCCGGGTGGCCTGGCGCAAGAGATTGCGATCATTTCCCGAGCCATCGGTCACGGGTGGCACGAATGGTTCGCCGAAGACCTCATCGGGAACCTTGCCGCGGAACTGCTCCAACAGCTTCAGCTCGTCGTCCGCCGGCTTGCCGCTCGCCATCAGATCTGAATTCTGGAAAACCGAATGGGTCCGGTCGTAAGACCCGTACATGATGGTGCGATTGGTCCATTCGAAATCGAAGGCGTAGATCAACGCTTCGCGCAACTTCATGCTTTGGAATTTGGCGCGTCGTGTGTTGAGGAACCAGCCTTGTGCTCCAGATGGGGTCTCATCCTTGAGCACGTCGCGCTTCACGCGGCCGTCGCGGATTGCCGGAAAGTCGTATCGCGTCGCCCAGATACGCGAAGTGAACTCCTCCCGGAAGGCGTAGTTTTTGCCTGTGAAGCCCTCGAACGCGACATCACGATCACGGTAGAATTCATACCGGATGACATCGAAATTGTTCAAGCCGCGCTGCACAGGCAGGCTAACTCCCCACCAATCCTTCACACGGTCATATTCGATGTAGCGGCCGGCTTCAAAGCGGCCGACCTTGTACGGCCCGCTGCCGAGTGGAACGTCGAGCGTTGATTCCTCGAACGGGCGCTTGCTGTAGTAGGCTCGCGAGAGAATCGGCAGGCCTGCAACAAACAGCGGCACGTCGCGACCGCGCTTTTCCTTGAAACGCACGACAACCGTACGATCATCGATTGCTTCGGCGCCATCGACGTCGCGCATCAACGTCGTGATGATGGGATGGCCCTTCTCCTTGAGAGTGCTGAGTGAAAAGGCCACATCACGAGCGGTGAGCGGGCTGCCATCATGAAAGACAAGGCCTGCCCGCAACGTGAACCGGTAAACCAGCCCGTCATCAGATGTCTGCACGGATTGTGCAGCCAGGCCATACATCGAATCCGGCTCGTCTGACGCGCTGGTCATCAGGCTGGCGAATGTTCGCTCCATGCCGAGCGCGGCATCGCCCCTCAGGATATAGCTGTTGAGCGAATTGAAGGTGAGGAAGTTTTGGTTGTACTGCCGATTCGATCCGATCATCGAGAACGCGCCGCCCTTCGGCGCGTTTGGGTTGACGTAATCGAAATGCTGGAAATCGGCCGGATATTTGAGGTCGTCGAACGCCGAAATGCCATGCTTCTCGCGGTCATCCGCGAGGCCGGCTCGCCTGAGCGCCAATAGGCCCGCGCCGCCCGCTGCAATCGTCAGAACGTTGCGGCGCGTAAAAAGCCTCACGAACGGTTTCCTGTCTTCGCGGCTTTCTCCGCGTCCCACCACCACACCGTCGGGAAAGCGGCCATGCCGTACTTCGGAAGCGGGTCCGGCTTACCGAATCTGTTCCAGCGTGCCGTGCGCACCTTTCCATAAGTCCATTGCGGCACGACGAAATGATTGGCCAGCAGCACGCGATCGAGCGCATGCGTGGCAGCAACAAGTTCGGTGCGGTTCTTGGCGAAGATGACGCGCTCGATCAGTGCATCGATCGCCGGGTCCTGGATGCCGATATAGTTGCGCGAACCTTGCTGCTCGGCCGCCTTTGAGCCCCACATGGCGCGCTGTTCGTTGCCCGGCGAAAGCGATTGGCCCCACGTGGAAACAATCACGTCATAGTCCCAGTTCCGAAGCCGGTTTTCGTACTGACTTGCGTCAACGGTGCGAATCGAAACGTCGATGCCGGCACGTTCGAGGAGCGGCTTCCAGAAGCCGACGACGCGCTCGAAAGCGGGGCTCGGCAGCAGAACCTCCACCGACATCTTCTCGCCGGTCTTGACGTTCGTCAGCTTCTGATCCTTGACCTCCCAGCCCGCCTCGCGGAACAGCCGCAAGGCATCGCGCAGGTTATTGCGGACAGCGGCCGCATCGCCAGCCTTCGGATTTGAAAAGGGCTTGGTGAATACCTCGGGTGGTACCTTGTCCTTCACGGTCTGAAGGATTTCTAGTTCGAGCCCTTGCGGGAGACCGGACGAGGCCAATTCGGTGCCTTCGAAGAAGCTGTTGACGCGCCGATATTGCCCGAAGAAAATTTGTTTATTCATCTCTTCGAAGTCGAACGCGAAGTTGAAGGCACGGCGAACGCGTGGATCCTTGAATTTGTCGCGGCGCGTATTGAACGCGAAAGCCTGCATCGCTCCGAAATTGCGGATATCGAATTCCTCGAGGATCACGCGTCCTTCGCGCACCGCGGGGAAGTCATAGGCTGTTGCCCAATCCTTCGCGCTGTTCTCGTAGCGCCAGTCCAGATTGTCGGCCTTGAAGGCTTCGAGCGCGACTGTGGTGTCGCGGAAATATTCGTAGCGCAACTCGTCGAAATTATTGGTGCCGATGTTGACGTTGAGGTCCTTGCCCCAATAGTCGCTTACCCGCTCATAGGAGATGCTGCGGCCAGCCACGAATGTCTTGATTTTGTAGGGGCCTGAGCCGAGCGGCGCTTCCATCGTCGTCAAAGAGATGTCGCGGGTGCGGCCCTGCGAGTCCTTGTCTTCCCACCAATGTTTCGGGAGGATATTGAGCTGTCCAACGATCTGGGGCAGTTCGCGATTTCCGGCCTGGTCGAAGGTGAATGTTATGTCGCGCTCGCCGGTTTTCTCGGCTTTGACAACGTGCCGATAATACGCTGCGGATTGTGGGTCATACTTCTTGAACGCATCGAACGAGAAGATGACGTCCTCAGGGGTGATCGGTTTGCCGTCGTGCCATTTCGCTTCTGCGCGCAGCCGATAGGTGCAGCTTGCGAAATCGTCGGGATGGCTCACGGCTTCGGCGAGGAGGCCGTATTCGGTCGACACTTCATCGAGCGCGGAGGTCATCAACCGGTCGTAGATATTCGTGACGCCGGCGGCCAGTGCGCCTTTCACGCCCCCGATCGCGACGTTGAAGTTGTCAAAAGTTCCGATCGCCACCTGGCGGACCAGGCCGCCACGCGGAGCCTTCGGGTTGACGTAGTCGAAATGCTTGAAGCCGGGCGCGTATTTCAGTTCGCTGAACAGCGATAGTCCATGGCGCCAGTTCTGTGCGGGGACCGACGTCTGCGCTGCGGCCTTGATGGGCGCAAGCACGTCGGTGGCGGCGAGAACTGGTGCGGACAGCGCGAGCGCGCCAGCTTTGATCAGGTTTCGGCGGGACAGGCTCACGGCGTTGCTCCGGTCACTCGTGGGGCAGTCTCAACTGCCCCTTTATGTATGACAGTTTTACGGGGGTTATCCACCCGCGCCGCCTTAAAACCCGGTAACCCGGAGATTAGGCGATCGCAGCCTTAACGGTAACGTCCGGGTTCCAAAACGCAAACGGCCGGGCAGGGCCCGGCCGTTCCAACGCGAAGACCCATCCGCGAGCTATTTCTTTTCAGCAGGGGTGGCGTCGGCTGCCTTTGGCAGCGGAGCCGGGTTATCGGAGAGCGTATGCAGATAGTTGATCAGGTCGGCGCGTTGCCCACCGCGGGGGAGGCCGGCATAGCCCATGCTGGTCCCGGGGATGTAGGTCTTGGGGCTCGCAATGAAGGCGTCGAGGTTTTCGTAAGTCCACTCGCCGCCTTTCGCCTTCAGAGCCGCCGAATAGTTGAAGCCGGCGACGGCGCCCTTTGCGCGATCGACGATCCCGTAAAGATTCGGCCCGACCCGGTTGGGACCACCCTTTTCGAAGGTGTGACATGCCGCACATTGCTTTGCCGCAGCCTGGCCCTTGCCCGCGTCGGAACTCGCGAGGCGAACCGCGATCGGCTCGGCCGGTTCCGCCTTGGCGGTCTCGGTGGCGGCACCGGCCTTGTCCGGCACTGCGATCGCGTAGCCTGGTTTTTCGAGCTTTCCGGGCGTGAAAATCGCCCCGGCGGCGATATTCAGCGTCAGAACGCCAAGGCAGGTCGCCAGGACGGCGCCCATGATTTTGTTCAGTTCGAAGGAGTCCATCGGCGCTCCGCAGCGGGCCGTGATCGAGAAATTGCGCGGGTGCGCACCCGCCGCGGCGCACCATTAGCCGGTTTGCGCCACGGGTTGCAACCCGTATAAGCGGCCAGTTCCCTGCGACATTGGTGTATCGGGGAAAGGTCGAAAAACCCCATCCAGATCAATGCAAAAGCCCGACGTCCTGCTCCTGATCCCGGCCCGCATGGCGGCCTCCCGGCTGCCCGGCAAGCCGCTGGCCGATATTGCCGGCAAGCCGATGATCGAGCACGTGGTCCGGCGTGCGGAAGAGGCGCATCTCGGCGAGGTGATTGTTGCAACGGATTCAGAGCCCATTCTCGCTGCGGTCGAGAAAGCAGGGGCCCGCGCGCTGATGACCCGGACCGACCATGCGTCGGGATCGGACCGCATTCATGAGGCCCTGCAGATCGCCGACCCCGACGGACGCATCCGGATCGTGGTGAATGTACAGGGCGATCTGCCGATGCTCGCACCAGACGATCTGCGTTCGGCGGTCGCTTTACTGGACGATCCTGCGGTCGATATCGGCACGCTGGCCGCCGAAATCACCAAGGACGAGGAGCGCACCAATCCGAATGTGGTGAAGGTCGTGGGCACGCCCATCGCGCCGCAACGGTTGCGCGCGCTCTATTTCACACGCGCCACCGCGCCTTACGGCGACGGCCCGCTGTATCACCATATCGGTCTTTACGCGTATCGCCGCGCCGCGCTGGAGCGTTTCGTGACACTGCCCCCGTCCATGCTCGAAAAACGTGAGAAGCTCGAACAGCTACGGGCGCTGGAGGACGGTATGCGGATCGATGTTTCGATCGTGTCCTCGGTGCCGCTCGGCGTCGACACCCCGGACGATCTCGAGACCGCGCGCCGCCTGCTCTCCGGCAATTGACCCGCCACTTCCGTAAAGCGTAACCAGACCCATGACCAAGAAACGCATCTCCTTCCAGGGCGAGCCCGGCGCCAACTCGCACATTGCCTGCCGCGAGGCCTATCCGGATTACGAGCCGCTGCCGTGCCCGACCTTCGAGGACGCGTTTGCGGCGGTGACCAGCGGCGAGGCCACGCTTGGCATGATCCCGGTCGAGAACTCGGTCGCGGGCCGCGTCGCCGACATCCATCACCTGATGCCGCGCTCGAACCTGC
>VFQN01000610.1_pt1 | contig 65412 bp, 59 predicted proteins | sample 3512371 | NCBI WGS metagenome assembly VFQN01 (sample SAMN10412370, study PRJNA504923) | tailings metagenome | isolation source: Replicate 2 from Balatoc abandoned mine | place: Philippines: Itogon, Benguet | collected 2017-08-28 | reverse complement strand
TCCGACTGATCCGCAGAAATTACCCCGCGGGGTGGAGAGCCGTCCACGACATCAGTTGCGGACGACTATACTCGAACCATAACGAGCTACGCGGAGGGGCCCATGGCAGAATGTGACGGCGGAGGTTCTTGGAACGGACCGGAGCAGCGGCATCTCGGCCCATGCCATTCGAAGGTGTTGAAAACGATCCTAGCGTCCTTTGTGGTTCTGCTGACGTCGTTTGGATGCAGTAAATCGGTCGACGCATGCGAAGAGTATAGAAATAATGCCTCGGTGTATGTTGACGTCGTAGAGAAAGTGTATTTATCTATCTCTGTGAAAAACGGCGAATATATCATTCTCGAAGGCAGGGATGCGACTGATACGAGCCCAAATCCGGTCATAGGTAGTTTAATTTTCGAAGATGGTGCCCTTTGGTTTGTCGGCATGGCTTTGCCTATAGGACCACAGAAGCCGCTCTATAAAAGCAAAACCAGCACTTGCCGATTGGAGCAGCAGACATCCTCTCAGTCTAGTTTCTCATGCCTTCATCAAGATGGAGAGAAGACTTCTTACGATCTAGATCGAAAGCGCGGCCTAACTGCGATCCGTCGTTTTGCGCCTAGTAGGAAGCTTGTTTCGCATTCTAAATTGCTTTCGGAGGAAGGAGCCTTCGTTCCGCTTTGCCCTTCCTAAGCGTCATGGATTGGTGCGGCAGCTTCCCACCCAATCCCGGTCATTCAGACCGAACTCCGCGAACCCCGAAAGCAGCCGTCGCGCAGGCGATCTGAACCCCTACTCCGCCGCCTGCCGCTGCTCGCCTGCGAAGATCGCGACCAGCTCCTCGTCGCTGGCGGCGGTGAGGCGCTTCACCCATTGGTGGAAGACCTGCCCGCCCTTCTCGTTGCGGCCGAACAGCACCTCCTTCATCAGCCCTGACGCGAGCGCCTGCTGCTGGCGCTTGCCGGTGGCGTAGTCCTCGTCGCGGACGACGATCTCGAGGAAGTTGAACTGGTCGTGCGCCGCCTGGACCTGTTCGGGGGTCTCGGGCTGGTTCTCCATGACGTAGAACTGGGTGGTGAAGCTCTCGCCGACCTTCTCGCCCGGGAACAGCTGGCTGATCATCGCCCCGCGCTGGCCGCCGCCGTAGAAGCTCGCGATCGAGATGTGCGGGAAGATCGTCCACACGCCCTGCACCAGCACCTCCTGCGGCAGCTCGTCGTCGGACATGGCTTCCAGATCGAGCTGCTGGTCGTCGTCCCCCTGCACCTTGATCGCGAACTTCGACGGGGTCGACAGGCGCTGGTGGGGGCCGAAGGCGAAGTAGTTGGCGCGGTTGTAGAAATCCGCGCCAAAGGTGTCCTTGTGGAGCACCGGCAGGTGGTAGAAATCGAGATAGCCGTCATAGGCCGTCTTCCAGTTCGGTCCCGCCAGCGTGCGCTGCGAGAACAGCGTCCAGCCGTCGAACTCGAAGGCCTTGAGCAGCTCGTCATAGCCGCAAAGGTAATCGGCGATCGACAGCTTCGAATGCGGATCGAGCGTCACCCAGATCAGCCCCCCGCTCTCGTAGACCGGGAACTTGGTCAGGCAGTGCTGGCTCTTGTCGATGCTCCCGAAATCCCTGGCGTCGGCCACACCGATGAGGTCGCCGTCGGCCTTGAAGGTCCAGCCGTGATAGCCGCAGGTGAAGCGGCTGGCATTGCCGCAGCCGCTCGCCAGCGGGTTGCCGCGGTGGGTGCACATGTTGAGGAAGGCGCCCATGCTGCCGTCCTTCTGGCGGCTGAGCAGCAGCGGCACGCCGCAGATGTCCATCGCCTTGAAGTCACCCGGATTGGGTAGCTCGCACGAGGGCGCGACCATCAACGGCAGGCGGCGGAAGATCTGCCGCTTCTCGGTCTCGAACAGGTCGGGGTCGGTATAGGCGCTGGCCGGAACACGCACGACCTCGTCGGCATATTCCATCGTGTCGGCCGCGCCGTGGGCGACCAGATTGCGGGTCATGGCGACCAGCGTTTCGCGTGACATGGCGGTTCCTCCCTCGGGCTCTGGCCCTTTTGCCGGAGCATCCGCCTTCCGCCCCGGCGGGACAATGCTCACTTTTGGCAAAGCGAAGGGGCGGACCGTCGCCGGCCCGCCCCCACGTGCTCCCCCGTTGCGGAGCGGATCAGAACTTGAAGCTGACTTCGGCGAAGACCTGCCTGCCGCGGTTCTGGGTCATGATGAAGTCGTCACCCACGCCCGGCTGCAGGAATGGACGCCCGCCGCTGGTGATCACGAAGATCTCGTCGGTGAGGTTCTGCGCGACGAGCGACAGGCGCCACTTGCCGTCCGGGTGGCCGATCGCGACGTTGGCGTCGAGCAGCCAGAAGCTCGGCTGGACATAGTCGTTCAGCGTCGCCTCGTCGGTGATGTAGCCATCGTTGTAGGCCGCGTTCCCCGACAGGAACAGCTCGAGGCTGTCGCTGAGCGGGATGGTCCAGTCGGCCGCGATGTTCCCCGCCCACTCCGGCGCCTGGCTGCCGCGGCGACCGTTGAGGTCGACCGTCGAGATGCCGAGCGGCTGGATGAAGGTGTCGGTGTACTTCGCGTCGAGATAGGACAGGTTGGCCGAGAGGCTGAGCCCGTCCACCGGCGTGTTCCAGCGGCTTTCGAGGTCGACACCCTTGGTGGTCAGTTCGCCCGCGTTGCTGGTGACGAACTGCACCGTGACCGCGTTGAAGTTCTGCACCTGGAGATCGGTGAAGACATAGTAGAACGCGGTCGCGTTGAGGGTGAAGTCGCGGTTGGCCCACTGGGACTTGAAGCCCACTTCGCCGCCGATCGCCTCTTCCGACTGGAAGATCAGCGAACCGAAGTTACCGGTCGCCGCCGCCTGGCTGAGGCTGTTCGACGGCAGCGCCGAGTTGTCGATCCCGCCCGACTTGAAGCCGGTCTTGAACGAGGCGAAGATGTTGAGATCCTCGTTCGCCTGGTAGCGCAGCGTGACTTCGGGCGAGAAGTTGTCGTCGGCAAAGTTGATCGGGCCCGAGAAGAAGCCCGGCCGCACGAAACCCGGCCCCTGCAGGAAGGTGTGGACGTAGGGGACCGAGATCGTCTGCACCTTCTGCTCGTCGGTCCAGCGGATCCCGCCCGAAAGCTCGAGCTTTTCGGTGAGGTCGATCATCACGCTGCCGAAGAACGAGAGCGCCTCGGTCTTGGTTGTGTGGATCTTGTCCCAGTCATAGGTGAAGCCGGTCACCGGGTCGGGCCCGAGGAACGAGATGTTCACCCCCTGCTGCGAGGTGTCGAAGATGAAGGTGCGGTCTTCGTAGAACGCGCCGAGCATGAAGTTGAAGGCGCCGTCGAAGTCCGAGGCGAGGCGCAGTTCCTGGCTGTACTGCTCGAGCCGGTTGATCGGGTCGGACGAACCCGCGCCGCCCGGCAGGCGGGTGCCGTTGGGGCCAGGGAAGAAGCCGCCGTAGGAATAGGCGTCGTAGTCGATCGCATCCATGTTGAGCAGGCCCGTGACCGAGGTCAGGGTCAGCGTGTCGGAAAGGTCGAGATCGAACTGCAGGCGGCCGAACCACACCTCGGTCTCGCCGAAAGGCACGCCGTTGCGCCCGTTGGCGGGCGAATTGCCCGGGACCGGCCCGGCCAGCTGGCGCGCCGCGTCGGTCAGGTAGTAGCGCTGGTCGAAGGCGTTGCAGTCATAGCCCGCCGGGATGCGCACCGCGCCGCCCAGCAGGAACACCGAGTCCGCCACGCCGTTGGGGCCGCAGTTGACCTCGGCCGTGCCGATCGCGCCGTCGTTCTCGTTCTTGGTGTATTGCAGCTTGAAGTTGGCGCGGAACCGGTCCGCCGGATTCCAGTCGAGCGTCAGGCGGGCGATGAAGTCGGTCAGCCCGCGTTCCTGGTTCACCGCCGGCGTGTTGGGCTGGAGGATCTGGAACTCGTCGATGTCGTTGAACTGCGCGGCCACGCGGATGCCCAGCGTGTCGGTGATGGGGCCCGAGATGTAGCCCGAGAGCAGGTAGCCCTTCTCCTCGAACTCGTAGTTGGCGCGCATCCCGACTTCCCAGTCGGAGGTCGGGTTGGCCGAGCGCAGCGAGAGCACGCCGGCGGTGGCCGACTTGCCGAAGAACAGCGACTGCGGCCCGCGCAGCACGTCGATCTGCTCGACGTCGAAGAAGCCGGCCTGTACGAGGCGCATCGAGGAGACGACCACGCCGTCATATTCGAAGGCCACGGCGGAATCGAACGCCGCCGAGATGTTCGACGAGCCCACGCCGCGCAAGCTGAGCTGGCCGCCCGAACCCGAACCGCCGACCTGCACGTTGAGGGTCGGCACGCGGCTCACCACGTCGGCGACCTGGTCGATGTTGTACTTCTGCAGCGTCTCGCCGCCGATCGCGGTGACGGTGACGGGGACTTCCTGGAGAGTTTCGTTCTGGCGGCGGGCCTGGACGACGATGACCGGCATGGCATCGGCCTCGGCCGAGTCCTGGGCCGTCGCGGTGCTCGGCACTGCGGCGAGCCCGCCAAGCGCAGCACCGCACATCAGCGCGCGGCGCATTGCGCCGGATGCAATTCGGGCACGGAATGTGTTCATGTTCCTCTCTCCCCATCGGGCCGCGGCTCCCCCGCGTGCCCTGTTCTTCCCCAACCCTCGGGCGCTCTCCTCACGCACGTCGGCCAAAGCCTTTGGGTATGACGTGCAGGTGTATGGAGCCCAGCCAAGCGCACCATCAGCAAAAGCGATAGTGACCCGCGCAAACTGCGACAAAAACGCCACATCGCCCCTTGAAAGCGCGATGCCGTAACGTCATTCGGCGGCGTCGCGGGCCTGCGAAGCCTCGCGTTCCATCTGCGCGGCACGCGGATCGTTGGGCCACACCCACTCCGGTCCGATCACCTGTTCGACCCTGAGATGGGCCGGCACGTTGGCCTCGCCGATCATCCGGTCGAGGCTCTGGTGGAAGGCGTAGATCCGCGCCTCCTGATAGGACAGCGGCACGGACCGGAACGCCGACCCCTGCATGGAATGCTGGATCGCCTCGCCGAACTGGGTGTCCTCGAGGATGATCGGGCTCATCTGCCGCCCGTTCGGCTGCGCGGCATCGGGCACGGTCCACAGGTCGGGCGCGGGGGCATCGCCCCAGTCGAGCGCCATCGTCACCAGCTCCAGTCGCGTGGTGCCGAGCGAGGTCGGCCAGAACAGCAGCGGCGGCACGAAGTAGTTCGACAGCGGCGACACCCAGTTCGGAAACAGGGTGTAGCTCTGGGTGCAGCTGCGCCCGAGCTCGCCCACGGTCGCGATTGGCTGCCAGCCCGGCGGGCTGTCGATCGCGCGCACGTGCTCGCGGTCGGTCTGGCGCGGCGGGGGCGCGAGCATCCGGGCGTGGCCGTTGGGATAGAGCGTGTTGAGGTTGCGTGTCGAATCCACCAGCGGCGCGACCGTGTTGGGGTGGATGAAGGGCACATGGTAGACCTCCATGTTGGCCTCCATCGCGACCTTCCAGTTGCACTTGAGGTCGAAGCTGTGCCGCGCGGCGAGGCGGATGCGGTCGAAGGCGAACTCCTCCCACTCGCGCGCGAGAGGCCCCATCCAGTCGAGGAGCGGCATGGCGCCTTGATCGAAATTGACGAAGATGACCTTTCCGAACAGCTCGCAGCGGACCGGCAGCAGGCCGCGGCACGACAGGTCGAAATCTTCCGGGAAGTCGCGCCGCTCGGGCACGCCCACGAGGCTCCCGTCGGTCTTGTAGGTCCAGTTGTGATAGCCGCACATGAGCCGCGAGGACTTGCCGCGATCCTCGGTGACAACCGGCGCACCGCGGTGGCGGCAGGTGTTGTGGAAGGCGCGCACCTTGCCGTCCATGCCGTGCACGATCACGATCGGGTCGCCCGCATTGTGCCAGCGCATCCAGCAGCCGGGCTCGGGAATCTCGTCCATGTGCCCCGCAAAGAGCCAGCTCTTGCGGAACACGTGCTCCATCTCGAGCGCGAAGTATTCGGGGCTGGTGTAGCGGCCGGCGGGCATGTCGGGGAGCGCCGGGAAGCCTTGCGGAGGGGCGGTGCGGCGGCCCTCCCATTCCATCAGCGCCTTCAACCGCGCGACTTCTTCAGCGTCCATCATGCCGCCTCTCCCTCGGGCGGGAGAATACATCGCACCGCGCCGCCCGCGCCCTCGCGCTTTCGACAGTGGCGGGTGGCCCCGCGCCCGATAGGCTGGCCGTTACAGAACAGACGCTTTTGGGAGAGAGCAGATGGCGGGACGTGTGGCGGGCAAGGTCGCGCTCGTGACGGGCGGGGCGATGGGGCTGGGCAAGGCCGATTGCGAGGCGCTGGCGCGCGAGGGCGCCAAGGTGATCGTCACCGACCGCGAAGTGGAGCTTGCCCACCAGGTCGCCGATTCCATCGGGGGCGACGCGATGGCACTGGACGTCACCAGCGAGGACCAGTGGATCGAGGTGATGCGCGCGGTCGAGGAACGCCACGGCGGGCTCGACATCCTTGTGAACAATGCCGGCAACGTGATCTTCGAGAGCATCGAGGATTGCTCGCTCGCCCACTTCAGGCTGCACCTCGACATCCACGTGGTCGGCACCTTCCTCGGGTGCAAATATGCCGTGCCGCTGATGAAGCACCGCCACCTGCAAGTGGGCGGGGGCGGCTCCTCGATCATCAACATGGCCTCGACCGCGGCGCTGATGGGCTATGGCAACATCCCGGCCTATGCCGCCGCCAAGGCCGGGATCGCGGGGATGACCCGGTCGCTCGCGGTCGATTTCCAGGACAAGGGCTACGGCATCCGCGTCAACGCGCTGGCGCCCGGGGGTATCGAGACCCCGATGGTCATGGGCGTGTCGGGCCGCGCCGGGCAGACCCCGATGGAGATCCCCGACGGTCCGCTCGACGCCAATGCGCTCGGCCACCCGAGGGACGTGGCCGGCTGCGTGCTGTTCCTCGCCTCGGACGAGGCGCGCTTTCTCAACGGCCTGACGATCCCGGTGGACAATGGCCTCTGGGCCAGACCCCATCACTGACGGGAGCAAACCCGGCGCATACCGTTGGTATGTGCTTGCTCTGCTGACGCTGACGAGTGCGTTCAGCGTCGCCGACCGGCTCGTGTTCTCGATCCTGATCGAGGACATCAAGGCCGAGTTCCGGCTTTCCGATTTCGAGCTCGGCCTGCTGGGCGGGCTCGCCTTCTCGCTGGTCTATGTGCTCGCGGGCTTCCCGGCGGCGCGGCTTGCCGACCGCTCGGTGCGCAAGAACATCGTGGCGGCGGCGATCGCGTTCTGGAGCGTGATGACCGCCGCCTGCGGCATGGCGGCAGGCTTCTGGACCCTGTTCCTCGCGCGCACCGGCGTCGGCGTGGGCGAGGGCTGTTCCGGACCTTCCTCGCAGAGCCTCGTCGCCGATTTCTTCACCCGGGGCGAGTTGGCGAAGGCGATGGGCTTTCTCACGCTCGGCTCGACGATGGGCACGGCGATGGGCCTCGTCGTGGGCGGGCAGCTGGCCGAGTGGTTCGACTGGCGCTGGGCCTTCATCCTGATGGGCCTGCCCGGGCTGCTGATCGGCGGGGCGCTCTACCTGACGGTGCGCGAACCGCCGCGCGGCCGCTACGCCCCCGAAGGCACGGACATGACGCAGCTGCCGCTCGGCCGGACGGTGGCGAGCTTGCTGACCAACCGCGTCTTCATGGGGCTGGCGCTGGGCTGGGCGGTGCAGATCATGATCGGCTATGCCCTCGCTTTCTGGATGGCGGCGGTGATGCTGCGCCAGTTCCCGATCTCCACCGGCGATGTCGGCCTCTATCTGGGCTCCACCTTCTTCCTTGGCGGCATCCCCGGCCCGATCCTCGGCGGCTTCGTCACGCACTGGCTGACCCTGCGCGACGAACGGTGGCGGGCGTGGCTTCCGGGCGCGGTGAGTCTCGGCTGCGTCGTGCCGCTGGCGCTGAGCCTCACCTCGGAAAGCTTCGGCGCGTTCCTCGGCTGGTTCGGCGTGGCCTATGCGATCTATGTCGCGAGCCAGGCGGGGATCCTGTCGGGCATCCAGGCCGCGGTGGAACCCGCGAGCCGGGGCTTTGCGGTCGCGATCGCGCTGTTCTTCAACAACCTCGTCGGGCAGGCTCTGGGGCTGGCGGTGATCGGCGCGGCCAGCGATGCGCTGGCGCCGGCCTACGGGACGAGCGCGCTCGCGGTGGCGGTGTTCGCCGTGTGCCTCGCCTCGGGCCTCGCCAGCCTCGCGATCTTCGCGTGGACCGCCGCGCAGATGGGGCCGAGCGGCTATCTGGAGAAGATGCGGAAGGGCTGACCGCCCTCGCCCGTTCCTGTCGAGCGCAGTCGAGACACCGGCCGGGGCCTCTCGACTTTGCTCGAATCGAACGGGAAGTGCGTCAAAACCCCGGATGGATCGCCAGCGCCGCGCCGTCGACCAGCATCTCCGCACCGGTCATGAAGGGACATTCGTCGCTCGCGAGGAAGGCGATGGCGGCAGCCGTTTCGGATGGGTCGGCGAGGCGGTTCAAAGGCGAGGTCTTGGCGACGGCCGCGATCAGGCCGGGGGTCTGGACCTCGGCGGCTTCGAGAATGCCGGTCATGGTCGCGCCCGGGATCACGGTGTTGCAGCGGATCGCAAGGCCCTGCTGGGCGCACCACGTTGCCACCGATTTCGACAGCGCGCGTACCGCCGCCTTGCTTGCCGAATAGCCGGCATCGGTCGGCAGCGGGGCGATGGCGGTGGTCGAGGCGATGTTGACGATTGCGCCTTTCGCGCCGCCCGGATTGTCCTTCATCGCGGCAATCGCGGCGCGGCATCCCGCCATCGTGCCGGAAAGGTTCACCGCCAGCACCTTGTCCCACGCGGCGAACATCGCCTCGTCATCCAGATCGCCGATCCCCGCGCCAGAGACCATCCCGGCGTTGTTCACCAGAATGTCGAGCCGCCCGAAGGTCTCCACGGCCTGTGCCACGATCTGAGGCCAGAGCGCGCGGTCGGACACGTCCTGCACCGCGAAGCGCGCCCCCGCCTCGGCGTACAGCGCCGCCCCGCAGTCTTCGTCGAGGTCGGTCCCGAGCACCTCGGCCCCGTCGCTCCGCAGCCGCCGCACCGTCGCCGCGCCGATCCCGCTCGCGCAGCCGGTGACGATCGCGATCTTCCCCGACAGGTCGGGCATTACTCGGCCTGCTGCCAGATCGCGGCGCAGGGGCGCTCGTTGTGCGTCGCCACGAAGCGGGCGAGGTTGTCGGTGCCCTCGGGCAGCTTCCAGCCCACGGTGAAGCCGAAATTGGCGAAGGCGAAGATCAGCAGGTCGGCGAAGGTGAAACGGCCGAGCGCGATGTGGTCGCTCGCGCCGAGATAGCTGTCGAACAGCCGCCACTTCTCGTCGGCCATCGCCGAGAGTTCCGCCCCCGCTTGCGAAGAGACGACGCTCATGCGCGGCTCGAACATCGGGCGGCCCGCCCCGGCGCGGAAGCCCATCGTCATCGGCACCACCACCTCCTGGTCGAACAGCCGCGCCCACTTGCGCACCGTGGCACGCTCGACCGGGGTTTCGCCGAAGAGGTTGGGTTCCGGGTGCAGTTCCTCGATGTATTCGCAGATCGGCCAGCTTTCGGTGAGGCAGGTGCCATCGTCCAGCTCCAGCGTCGGGGTGGTGCCCTGCGGGTTCTTCGCCATGTAGCCCGCATCCTGCCGGTTCTGGCCGGTGATGATGTCGTAATGGACGCGGGTGAAATCGCGCCCTTCCTCGAGCCCCTTCTCGACCATGAACATCCGCACGAGGCGCGGGTTGGGGCCGAGGCTGGAATGAAGCGTGGTCATGGTGCTCTCCCGATTGGATTTGCGGAAGGTTCTACGGGGCCGGGCGCGGGCCGTCGCCCTCATAAATGCGCTAGGGGCGGCGCGGAAATTGGCTTGCGCGGCGAGGCTGTATTGCGCAGATAAGGCACCATGGACCAGACCCCCGTGCCCCAGCCCATCGACGACGACGGCGAGCTGACCAAGCTCCACCCCAACTACGCCCACGCCCTGCGCGTGCAGACGGGGCTGACCGCGATCCCCTTTCTGATCGGGGCGCTGGTGCTGGAACTGGTGTTCCGCGACGAGGGCCTGTTCCCGAGCGGCGTGATCGCCGGGCCGGTGCTGCTGATCGCGCTGGTCCTGATCCTGCGCATTCCCGCCCGCCGCTACGGCTCGCGCGGTTACCAGATCAGCGCCGACCGCCTGCGGGTGGTGCGCGGGTTGCTGTTCCGCGCGGACACGGTGGTGCCGTTCGGAAGGGTGCAGCATATCGACGTCAACCAGGGCCCGCTCGAGCGGTTCTTCGGCATCGCCACCCTGACCCTGCACACGGCGGGCAACCACAATGCCTCCGTCTCGCTTCCCGGCCTCGGAGAGGAACTGGCGCGCGAGATGCGCGAGTCCATCCGCGGGCATATCCGCCGGGAGACGATGTGAGCGAGCCCCGCCGCACCGCCCCGCTCAGCGTCGCGCTCGGCGCGGTGGGGGCGCTCCGCAGCGCGGTGTTCCCGGCCATCGCCATCGCCTTTTCGGGCGTCGGCGGCGACGGGCGCTTCGCGCTGGCGCTCGGCGTCGGCCTTGCCGCGGCGGCGATTGGCACCGCCTTCAGCTGGCTCGGCTGGCGCCGGCTCACCTACACCATCGGCGAGACCGACATCTGGGTCGAGAGCGGCATCCTCAGCCGCGCGGCGCGTTCGGTGCCCTTCGAGCGTATCCAGGACGTCAGCCTCGAGGCCAAGCCGCTGCCGCGCCTGTTCGGGTTGGTCTCGGTCAAGTTCGAGACCGGGGCCGGCGGGGGCGAGGACGTGGCGCTCGAATATCTCACCGCCGCCGAGGGCGAGGCGCTGCGCCGGCTGGTGCGCGAACGCCGCGAGGAGGAAGCCGCCGCTGCCGCCGGAGAGGGCGCCCCTGTCGCGGCCACGACCGTGCCCGAGGAGGGCGAGGTGCTGTTCGCGCTCGGGCCGGGGCGGCTGCTGACCTTCGGCCTGTTCGAATTCTCGCTCGCGGTCTTCGCGGTGCTGGGCGGCGCGCTGCAATATGTCGACAACGTCACCGACATCGACGTGTGGAACGTCGACCTGTGGCGCAGCTGGCTCGAGGAGCAGGGCACCGCGGTCGCCAGCCTCGGACCCTATGCGCAGGCCGCCGGCGCCGTCGCGGGGCTGATCGGGCTGGTGCTGATCGGCCTCGGGACGGGCGTGGTGCGCACGGTCCTGCGCGACTGGGGCTTCACCCTCACCCGCTCGGCGCGCGGCTTCCGGCGCCAGCGCGGGCTGCTGACCCGCACCGACGTGGTGATGCCCGCCCACCGCGTGCAGGGGCTGGTGATCGGCACCGGCCTCGTGCGCTACCGCTTCGGCTGGCGCTCGCTGAGCTTCGTCAGCCTCGCGCAGGATGACGAGGGCGAAAGCCATGTGGTCGCGCCCTTCGCGCGGATGGAGGAGATCGCCCCGATCGTGCAGGCAGCAGGGTTCCGCCTGCCCGACGATGCGACGGCGTGGCAGCGCGCGGCCAAGCAGCATCGCACCGACAAGGCGGTGCTCGATTCGGCGCTGTTCTTCCTCGCGGCGATTCCCGTCGCGATCTTCGCGCCGCCGGGCCTGTTCCTGATCCCGCTCGGGATCGGGGTGCTGGCAGTGGGCGCGAACCTCTATGCCTGGGAGTTCCGGCGGCATGCCATCGACGACAGGCAGGTCTATGCCAGCCACGGCTTCCTCTCGCCCACGCAGGCCATCGCCACGCGGCTGAAGCTCCATTCGGTCGAGATCGCGCAAGGCCCGCTGGCGCGGGTGCGCGGCTATGCGACGGTGCATCTCGGGCTCGCCGGAGGGAGCTTCGCGATGCAGGGCGTGCCGCTCGATCAGGCCCGCGCTTTGCGCGCGGCGGTGATGGAGACGATCACCGCGACCGATTACTCGCGGCTCAATCAGGCCTCGAGCGGGGCCCAGTCCGGGTTTTCGGAAAACTTCCTCGCCACGTAGGAGCAATCGGGGCGGATCAGGAAGCCCTGCCGCCGCGCGTCCTCGACCAGTCGCTCGGTCAGCGCCGCCGCCACGCCGCGCCCGCCGATCGCGCGCGGCACGATGGTGTGCGCGGCGATGCGCACCTCCTTGCCGTCGCGCTCGCCGCCGGCTTCCCATTCGAGGTAGCCCTGCTCCACCGCGCCCTCGACCGCCGCGACATAACGCCCGCCGGTTCCCTGAACGTGGTGGGTGATTGTCAGGTCTGCGCTTTGTTCGCCCATGTCTCGCTGCTCCCGCTTGTCACGCCCGAATGTGCGGTTAAGGGCGTGAGCCGATGACCCTTGCCAAGCCCTTCCTGTCCGACAACGCCGCCACCGTCCACCCCGCGCTGTGGGAGGCGATGCGCAAGGCCGACGAGCCGGACAATCCTTACGACGGGGACCGGCTCTCGGCCGAACTCGACGCCCGCTTCACCGCGCTGTTCGGGCGCGAATGCGCCGCGCTGTGGGTGGCGACGGGGACGGCGGCGAACTGTCTCGCGCTCGGCACGCTGTGCGCGCCCCACGGCGGGGTGGTGTGCCACCGCGAGGCGCATATCGAGGTCGACGAGGGCGGGGCGCCCGGCTTTTTCCTTCATGGTGCCAAGTTGATGCTGGCCGAAGGGGAGGGCGCCAAGCTGACGCCCGCCGACATCGCCGCGCTGATCGATCCGATCCGCAACGATGTCCACCAGGTCCAGCCCCACGCCGTCGCGATCACGCAGGCGAGCGAATACGGGCGCACCTACAGCCCTGCGGAACTCGCGGCACTCGGCGCCTTCGTGAAGGAGCGCAGGCTCGGCCTCCACATGGACGGCGCGCGCTTCGCCAATGCCGCGGCCTTCCTCGGCGGCAGCGCGCAAGAGGCGGCGCGGGCGGCAGCGGGGGCGGTCGACAGCCTCGCCTTCGGCTTCATCAAGAACGGCGGCATGGGCGCCGAGGCGGTGGTGCTGTTCGATCCCGAACGCGCCGCCGAGGTCCGTTATCGCCGCAAGCGCGCCGGGCACCTGCAATGCAAGGGCCGCTATCTCGCCGCGCAGATCCTCGCGATGCTGGAAGACGACCTGTGGCTCGCCAACGCCGCCCACGCCAATGCCGCGGCGCAGGAGGTGGCGGCGGGCTGCGGCGAGCGGCTGCTCCATCCCGTCGAGGCGAACGAGCTGTTCGTCCGCCTCGCCCTCGCCGAGCGCGAGGCGCTGCGGGCACAGGGCTTCGCCTTCTATGACTGGGGGGCGGATTCGGCGCGCTTCGTCACCGCGTGGAACACCCGCGCCGAGGACGCGGCGGCGCTCGGCAAGGCGATCGCCGCGCTGTGAACCTCGCCGCCGCGCCCGCCCCCTCGATGCTCAGCCCCAAGGTGCTGGTGCCCTTCATGCTGACGGGCACGATCTGGGGATCGACCTGGTTCGTCATCACCGGCCAGATTTCGGACGTGCCCGCCGCCTGGGGCGTGTTCTACCGCTTCATGCTGGCAACCCCGGCGCTGTTCCTTCTGGCTATGACGATGGGCAACCGCCTGAAGCTGAACCGGGCGGAGCACCTGCTGGCGCTGGGCGTCGGGATCGCGCAGTTCTCGGGCAATTTCCTGTTCGTCTATCATGCCGAACAGCACATCACCTCGGGCATCGTTGCGGTGATGTTCGCGCTGCTGATGGTGCCCAATGCGATCTTCGCGCGGGTATTCATCGGCGAGAAGGTGCAGGGCGGCTTCATCGGCGGCAGCCTTGTCGCCATCGCCGGGGTGGCGCTGCTGCTGGTGCACGAATGGAACGCCGCGCCGCTGGGCGGCGATGTGGGACTGGGGATCGTGCTGGCGGTGGGCGGGATGCTCGCCGCCTCGATCGCCAACGTGGTGCAGGCCAACCCCACGGGTCGCGGGGTGCCGATGGTGAGCCTGCTCGCCTGGGCGATGCTCTACGGGACGCTGTTCGATCTCGGCTATGCCCTGCTCACCGCCGGCCCGCCGCAGGTGCCGGGCGCATGGCAGTTCTGGGCGGGGACGGCCTATCTCGCGATCGTCGGATCGGTCGTGACCTTCCCGCTGCACTACAATCTCGTGCGCGAGATCGGGGCGGGAAAGACGGCCTATAACGGCATCGTCACCGTGTGCGTGGCGATGCTGCTCTCGACCCTGTTCGAGGGCTTCCGCTGGGACCTGCTCTCGGCGAGCGGGATGGCGCTGGCGCTCACCGGCATGGGGCTGGCGTTGCGGGCACGGCGGGTGAAGGCGGTGCAGGTGCAGCAGTCGGGCGCGCTGCGGAGGTAGGATGCTGATCGGCCCGCAGGGCCGCAAGGGCGAATGCCCGTCGCGCCTTATGGCGCGGTAGCCAAGGGCGCGGATGCGCCCGCCGGCGCTTGAGGCGAAAACAAGGACGCCAGCCCCTCGACATAGGTCGGATATCTCGGCGACCACCCCAGCACCCGCTTCGCCTTGCCGTTCGCGACGCGGCGGTTCTCCATGTAGAAACCGCGCGCCATGTCGGAGAGGTTCGCCTCCTCCAGCGATTCCAGCGGCGGGAGGGGCAGGCCGAGCAAACGGCAGGCGTGTTCGGTGACCGCGTTGCCGCTGCACGGGTAATCGTCGCCGAGGTTGTAGGCCCCGGCGGGCGCATCCTGCGTGAGAGCAGCGACCACCCCGCTCGCGATGTCATCGACATGAACGCGGCTGAAGACCTGCTCCGGCAGGTCGATCCGCCGCGCCTTGCCCTCGCGCGCCCGGTCGAGCGCCGAGCGGCCCGGACCGTAGATCCCGGGCAGGCGAAACACCCGCGCGCCCATGTTCAGCCATGCGAGGTCGGCATCGGCGCGGGCATTCCTGCGGCCCTCTCCGCTCTGCGCTATGGTCGGGGTCGCCTCGTCCACCCAAGCGCCCTCGCGGTCGCCATAGACGCCGGTGGAGGAGAGGTAGAACAGCTCCTTGCCCGCAAGCGCCTCGCCATAGGCCTCCAGCACCGGATCGCCCCCGGCGCGCTCCGGCGGGACGGAGGAGAGCACGTGGGTGGCCTCGCCCAAGGCCGCCAGCACCGCATCGCGGTCGGCAAAGGCGATGTCGCCCGCGCTTCCGGTGGCGCGCACCTGCCAGCCCTTTGCGTGCATGGCGACGGCGATGCGCGTTGCGGTGTAGCCGAGGCCGAAGATGAGAAGGTGCGCCATTCCATACTAGTGCCGTTCGCCTCGAGCGGATGCAACGCACAACCGCAGGTTGAACTCGAGAGGCCTGTGCGTCCAGCGGTGCGCTTTGTGTCTCGACTGCGCTCGACACGAACGGGTAGAGAGTGACCTATGGATATCTCCACCACCCCCACCACCCCCGAAGGCAACCCCGAACTCGCGGACGCCGCCCCCACCCCGCACGAGCCGCCGGTGATCCGGCGCGAGGATTACCGGCCCTTCGCCTGGGTCGTGCCGACGACGACGTTGGACTTCCGCCTCGGTCTGGAGGCGACCCGCGTAACGGCGACCCTCGCGGTCGAGCGCAACCCCGCCGCCGATCCCTCGCCCGAGCTGCGCCTCAACGGCGACAGCCTCACCGCCGAGAGCGTGACGGTGGACGGCGCCCCGGCCGATTGGCGCATGGACGGTCCCGATCTCGTCATCACCCTGCCGGGCGCTGCTCACACGGTCGAGGTTGTCACCACCATCGACCCCGGCGCCAACACCCAGCTCATGGGCCTCTACGCCTCGAACGGGATGCTCTGCACCCAGTGCGAATCGGAAGGCTTCCGCCGCATAACCTTTTTCCCCGACCGGCCCGATGTCCTGTCGACCTATGCGGTGCGGATGGAGGGCGACAAGGCGCTCTTCCCGATCCTGCTGTGCAACGGCAACCGTGTGGATGCGGGCGAAAACCCCGACGGAACGCATTGGGCCGAATGGCACGATCCCTGGCCCAAGCCCTCCTATCTCTTCGCGCTGGTCGCGGGGGATCTGGTGGCGAACAGCAAGCCCTTCACCACCCGCTCGGGCCGCATCGTCGAGTGCAATGTCTGGGTGCGCGCCGAAGACCTCGCGCGCACCGACCACGCGCTCGAATCGCTCCACCGCTCGATGAAGTGGGACGAGGACGTGTTCGGCCGTGAATACGACCTCGATCTCTACAACATCGTCGCCGTCAGCGATTTCAACATGGGGGCGATGGAGAACAAGGGTCTCAACGTCTTCAACACCAAATACGTGCTCGCCGACCCCGACACCGCGACCGACGCCGATTTCGACGCCGTCGAGGGCGTGATCGCGCACGAATATTTCCACAACTGGTCGGGCAACCGCGTGACCTGCCGCGACTGGTTCCAGCTATCGCTGAAGGAGGGCTTCACCGTGCTGCGCGATCAGCTCTTCTCGCAGGACATGCGCGGCGAGGCGGTGAAGCGGATCGAGGATGTGCGCATCCTGCGCGCGGCGCAGTTCCCCGAGGACGCGGGGCCGCTCGCTCACCCGATCCGGCCTGACTCCTACCGCGAAATCAGCAACTTCTACACGGCGACCGTCTACAACAAGGGCGCCGAGGTCATCCGCATGATGCGCTCGATGGTGGGCGAGGCGCGGTTCCGCGCCGGGTGCGATCTCTATTTCGACCGCCACGACGGCGAGGCGGCGACCTGCGAGGATTTCGTCAAGGCGATCGAGGACGGGGCGGGCATCGACCTCACCCAGTTCCGCCGCTGGTACGCGCAGGCCGGCACGCCGCGTGTCACCGTGACGCAGGCCGTGGAGGGCGACAGTCTGAAACTCACCCTCCGCCAGACCGTCCCGGTCACCCCCGGCCAGCCCGACAAGCTGCCGATGCCGATCCCGCTCAAGGTCGCGGTCCACTCGCGGCAGGGCGCGACGGGGGCGGAGCAGGTGCTGGTGCTGGCGCAGGAGGAGCAGAGCTTCACGCTGCCGCTCGCCGGGCCCGATCCGGTGGTTTCGATCAATCGCGGCTTCACCGCTCCGGTGGTGATCGAGCGGGATCTGGCGCGCGAGGACCTCGTGTTCCTTGCGGCGCATGACGATGATCCCTTCGCCCGCTCGGAAGCCCTGCAGGAACTCGCCGTCGGGCACCTTGTTGCCACCGCCTCAGGCACCCTGTCGGCGGATGAGCAGGCCGCGGGCGAAGCGGCGATCATCGGCGCTTTCCGCTCGAGCCTCGCCGACAATGCGCTCGAGGACGCGATGCGCGGCGAGCTGATGGTGCTGCCGTCCGAGACCTACCTGTTCGAGGCCATGGCCACGGGCGAGCGCCTCGCCGATCCCGGCGCGATCCATGCCGCGCGCGAGGGGCTGAAGGCGGCCATCGGCACGGCGCTGGCGGGCGAGCTTGCGGCGCTGCACGCGCGGGCCTCGGCGGTGGCGCACGACGATCCGGCAGGTCGCGGCGCACGCAAGGTCAAGACCATCGCACTGGGCCTCATCGCCGCCGCCGATCCGGCCAAGGCGGCGCAACTGGCGGCAGCGCAGTATGACGCGGCCGACAACATGACTGACCGGCAGGGCGCGCTGATGGTGCTGTGCGGGCTCGACACGCCCGCCCGCGAGGAGCGGCTCGCCGCCTTCTACGAGCGCTACAAGGGCAACGCGCTGGTCGTCGACAAGTGGTTCACCCTGCAGGCCCTGTCGCTCCATCCGGATGTGATCGCCCATGTGCGCAAGCTGGCCGAACACCCCGACTTCACGCTGAAGAACCCCAACCGCGTGCGCTCGCTGCACATGGCCTTCGCGGGCAACCCCAAGGCGTTCCACAAGGCCGACGGGGAGGGCTACCGCATGGTCGCCGACGTGATCCTCGCGCTCGATCCGATCAACCCGCAGACCGCCGCGCGCTTTGTGCCCTCGCTCGGACGCTGGCGGCGGCTCGAACCCGGGCGGGCGGCGCTGATGAAGGCGGAGCTGGAGCGGATCCTGGCGGCGGGCAACCTGTCGCGCGACACCTTCGAGCAGGTCAGCCGCTCGCTCGAAGGCTGAGGCGGTGGACTTCCAGATCGAGAACCACCCGCTGCTGGCGGGCGTGCCCCACGGCTTCTTCGGCAGCGCCGGGGGCGGGCACCAGTTCGGTTTCGGCGGGCCGGGCGACGGCGCCGAGGTCCGCGCGTTGCGGGCAGCGGCGGCCGTGGCGATCCTGCCCGGCGGACGCCTTGCCGCGCCGCACCAGATCCATTCGCCCGATGTGGTGACAGTCACCGCAGCGTGGGACGATGCCGCTGAGGGCCGCCCCGTCGCCGATGCCGTGGTGACCGCCACACCGGGCGTTGTGCTCGGGATCGTGACCGCCGACTGTGGGCCGATCCTGTTCTCCGACCGCGAGGCGGGCGTGATCGGCGCCGCCCATGCCGGCTGGCGCGGCGCGGTCGACGGCGTCCTCGAGAACACCGTTGCGGCCATGGAATCGCTCGGCGCGCGGCGCGAGCATATCGCGGCGGTGCTCGGCCCGACCATCGCCCAGCCGAGCTACGAGGTCGATGCGCCCTTCCGCGCCCGCTTCCCCGCCGATGCCGACCGCTTCTTCGCCCCTGCGCCCGAACGCGAGGGCGTGGCCCGCTGGCACTTCGACCTGCCGGGATTCATCATGGCCCGGCTTCGCGCCGCGGATCTCGGGAAAATTGCGGATATGGGCCGGGATACATTCTCCCACGTCGCGCGTTACCATTCTCACAGGCGCTCCACCCAGGCGCGCGAGGCGAATTATGGTCGGCAGATCAGCATGATCGCGCTGCCCTTAGGTCGCCTTGCACGGCGGCGAACGCGCCTTGCTTAAAACACGGTTGGAAATTCGCAGGATTGCCGTTAATTGCCCCGCGCAAGTTTCGGGTGAGGTGCGCTCCACGGGCGTTCGCCGGGCCTGAAGCAGGGACCAATCGACGGATCGGGATCCGGGGCCTCGCCCCGCACTGGAACACCACGCCGCGCAGGCCAATCCCGGCGCGGCAAAACGAGCAGGGTAAGAAGAAATGGCGACTGATACGGCCGCGACCAACGACCTCAACCACCCTGAAGGCGTGCGTCGCCGCGACTGGATCCACATTGCCGCGCTGAGCACCGCGGGCGTCGGCGGGGCTTCGGTCCTGTTCCCGCTGGTCAGCCAGATGGCCCCCTCGGCCGACGTGCTCGCCGCGAGCACCACCGAGGTCGATGTCGGCGCGATCGAGCCGGGCCAGAGCATCAAGGCCACCTTCCGCAAGCAGCCCCTGTTCGTGAAGCGCCTCACGCCCGAGGAAATCGCCAAGGCCAAGGCCGATGACGGCGCCGACATGCGCGACCCGGCGACCCTCGCCGAGCGTACCAAGGCTGGGCACGAGGACATCCTCATCACCATGGGCGTGTGCACCCACCTCGGCTGCGTGCCGCTGGGCGCTGCCGAAGGCGAGAACAAGGGCGAATTCGGCGGCTATTTCTGCCCCTGCCACGGCTCGCACTACGACGTTGCCGGCCGCATCCGCAAGGGCCCCGCGCCGCTCAACCTGATGGTGCCGGAATACACTTTCGCATCCGACACCGTCGTCCGCGTCGGCTGAGCTTTCGTATCTGAACGATAACGATAATCGTCCGTTTCCCTAACACCGATCAAGCCGAGAGAACGCCATGAGTTTCGCCTGGGCCAAGCAGTATGAACCGCAGTCCGCTTTCACCAAGTGGCTGGACGAGAAATTGCCGCTTCCGCGGCTCGTCTACAACGCGGTGGGCGCCGGTTACCCGGTGCCGCGCAACCTCAACTACATGTGGAACTTCGGCGTGCTCGCCGGCTTCTTCCTGGTGGTGCAGATCGTCACCGGCGTCGTCCTCGCCATGCACTATGCCGCGAACGCGCAGGTCGCCTTCGGCACGGTCGAGCACATCATGCGCAACGTCAACTACGGCTGGATGCTGCGCTACGCCCACGCCAACGGCGCGAGCTTCTTCTTCATCGTGATCTACCTGCACATCTTCCGCGGGTTCTTCTATTCCTCCTACAAGGCCCCGCGCGAGATGATCTGGCTGCTGGGCGTGGTGATCTTCCTGCTGATGATGGCGACCGCCTTCATGGGCTACGTGCTGCCGTGGGGCCAGATGAGCTTCTGGGGCGCGCAGGTCATCACCGGCCTGTTCAGCGCGATCCCGCTGGTCGGCGAGCCGCTGCAGGTGTGGCTGCTGGGCGGTTTCGCGCCGGATAACGCCGCTCTGAACCGCTTCTTCTCGCTGCACTTCCTGCTGCCCTTCGTGATCGCGGGCGTCGTGATCCTGCACATCTGGGCGCTGCACATCCCCGGCTCGTCGAACCCGACCGGCGTGGAAGTGAAGCAGGAATCGGACACCGTGCCGTTCCACCCCTACTACACGGCGAAGGACGGCTTCGGTCTCGGCGTCTTCCTGATCCTGTTCGCCACCATGGTGTTCTTCCTGCCGAACGCGCTGGGCCACCCCGACAACTACATCGAGGCAAACCCGCTCTCGACCCCGGCGCACATCGTGCCCGAATGGTACTTCTGGCCGTTCTACGCGATCCTGCGCGCCTTCACCGGTGACCTCAGCATCCCCTTCACCGGCATCGTGCTGATCCCGGCCAAGCTGCTCGGCGTGATCGCGATGTTCGGCTCGATCCTGCTGTGGTTCATCCTGCCCTGGCTGGACAAGAGCCCGGTGCGCTCGGGCCACTACCGCCCGCTGTTCCGCAAGTTCTTCTGGTTCGGCCTCATCCCCTGCATGATCGCGCTGTTCATCTGTGGCGGCGCGCCGGCGGAGGAGCCCTATGTGGTGATCAGCCAGATCGCGACGGCCTACTACTTCCTGCACTTCCTGGTGATCCTCCCGATCGTCAGCCAGATCGAAGTGCCCAAGCCGCTGCCGTTCTCGATCACCGAAGCGGTGCTCGGCGGGACCAAGCCCGGGAGCACCTCGGGCGGCGGCACGGTCGATCCCGAAAGCGTTGTCGAGGGTCTGCCCGGCACCGCCACCGATGGTTCGCTGCAACCGGCCGAGTGATCGGCCGGGAACAGCCCCCAGCAATCTGAACCGATAACGAGAAAGAGTTCGGACATGTCTATTCGTCTCGGCGGCATCCTTGCAGGCCTCGCCATCACCCTGGTGCTGGTGCTCTGGTCGCTCCTGCCCGGTGCCTACAACTACGCCTTCGGCCCGGCGCCGGAGAAGCAGCCGTCCTATGCCTTCTACGAGCACGGCCATGGCCCGGAAGGCGGCTTCTCGTTCGACGGCCCCTTCGGCAAGTGGGACTACGCCCAGCTGCAGCGCGGCTATCAGGTCTACAAGGAGGTCTGCTCGGCCTGCCACAGCCTGAAGTTCGTCGCCTTCCGCAACCTGCAGGAGCTCGGCTACACCGAGGCCGAGGTCGACGCCGAGGCCGCGGCCTGGACCGTGCCGGGCATCGACCCCGCGACCGGCGAGACGACCACCCGTCCGGGCGAGCCGACCGACTACTTCCCGATGCCCTTCCCCAACGCGATCGCGGCGGCGGCGGCGAACAACAACGCCATTCCGCCCGATCTCTCGCTGATGACCAAGGCACGGCACGACGGTTCGAACTACGTCTATGACCTGCTGACCGGCTATGGCGAACCCGATCCGGAGAAGGCCGCCAAGGTCGGCTTCGAGACGCCCGACGGTCTCTACTTCAACAAGCACTTCCCGAACGTGAACATCGCGATGGCCCCGCCGCTCGCGGTGGACGGGCAGGTCACCTATGCCGACGGCACCAACGCGACCATCCCGCAGATGGCGACCGACGTTGCCGCCTTCTTGACCTGGACGGCCGAGCCTTCGCTGATCCAGCGCAAGCAGACCGGCTGGTTCGTGCTCGGCTTTCTGCTGTTTGCGACCGTGCTGGCCTTCCTCAGCTACAAGCAGATCTGGGCCGGGGTGAAGCCGAAGAAGGGCTGATCCGCCTCACCCAGGGCGAAATGATCAGGCGCCCCGTCATCCCTTGCGGATGGCGGGGCGCTTGTGCATTTAGGCCTGCGAAAGGGGCCCGCCGATCATGACTGCACCACATCTCTCTCCTGCAGAGCTCAAGGCGCTTGTCCGCACGGTGCCCGATTTCCCCCATGCCGGGATCCAGTTCCGGGACATCACCACGCTGATCGGCCACCATCAGGGCATGGCGGCGAGCGTCCACCACCTCGCGCAGCTGGCCGAGGCGGCGGGGGCGCACAAGATCGCCGGGATGGAAGCGCGCGGCTTCATCTTCGGCGCGGCGGTGGCGGTCCAGCTCGGGGTGGGCTTCGTGCCCGTGCGCAAGCCCGGCAAGCTGCCGATCGAAACCATCGGCATCGAATATGCGCTCGAATACGGCACCGACCGGCTGGAGATGGACCCGGGTGCGGTCGAGCCGGGGCAGAAGGTGGTGATCGTCGACGATCTCATCGCCACCGGCGGCACCGCGCTCGCCTCGGCCGAACTGCTACGCAAGGCGGGGGCGGTTATCGAACAGGCGCTGTTCGTGATCGACCTGCCCGACCTCGGCGGGGCCGAGCGGTTGCGGCAGGCAGGGATCGCGGTCGCGGCGCTGATGGAATTCGAGGGCGACTGAGCCGCCCGGCCCGCGCCGGGAACCCCGCAGGGCCGGTTTGGGTTGTGCTCTTGAACGGCTGTCGTCTATGCCTGCTGCGGGTCGCCTGCCGCGTCCCGCCTCTCGCGCAACTGTCACACGCAAAGGACCACCGGGACCGCCAATGGCTATCGCCTTGACGCTTCTTGCGCTGGTCGCGCTTCCCTTCGTTGCGGCGCTCGCCATCGCGCTGACCCACGGCGCGCCGCGCGTTGTCCATTCGGGGATCGCGGGTGTGGCGAGCGCCGCCGGCCTTGCACTCCTCGCCAGCCTCGCCGCGCCGGTGGTGGGTGGCGAGGTGCCCGCCGCCTCGTGGGCGTGGGTCCCCGCGCTGGGCATGGACCTTACCCTGATGGTCGATCCGCTGGGCTGGATGTTCGCCCTGCTGATCCTCGGGATCGGCCTCCTCGTGGTGATCTTCGCCCATTTCTACCTCTACAAGGACGAGGACACGGGCCGCTTCTTCGCCAGCCTGATGCTGTTCCAGGGCGCGATGCTGGGGATCGTCATCGCCGGCAATGTCCTGCTGCTGCTCGTCTTCTGGGAGATGACGAGCCTGGCCTCGTTCCTCCTGATCGGCTTCTGGCAGCACAAGCCCGAAGCCCGGCAAGGCGCACGCATGGCGCTGGCGGTGACGGGGGGCGGGGGCCTCGCGCTGATCGGGGGGATGGTGCTGCTGGGGATCGCCGCCGGCTCCTTCGATCTCGCCACGATCCTCTCCCGCGGCGCCGAGGTGAAGGCCTCGCCGCTCTATCCCGCGATCCTCGGCCTGATCCTCGTCGGCTGCTTCACCAAGTCCGCGCAGTTCCCGTTCCACTTCTGGCTGCCGCACGCGATGGCCGCGCCGACGCCGGTGAGCGCCTACCTGCACTCAGCGACGATGGTGAAGGCGGGCGTCTTCCTGCTCGCGCGCCTGTGGCCGGTGCTGGCGGGGACCGAGGCCTACACGACGATCGTCACCACCACCGGCCTTGCGACCATGCTGCTCGGCGCGGGGGTGGCGCTGTTCCGGCACGATCTGAAAAGCATCCTCGCCTATTCGACCATCTCGCAGCTGGGGATGCTGGTGATGCTGCTGGGCTTCAGCCTCGAGGCCGCCGCGATGGCTGCGGTGCTGCACATCCTCAACCATGCCGCCTTCAAGGCTGCGCTGTTCATGAGCGCCGGCATCGTCGAGCACGAGACCGGCACGCGCGACATCCGCCGCCTCGGCGGGCTCGCCAAGGCGATGCCGATCACCGCCCTCGTCGCGACGCTCGCCGCCGCCTCGATGGCGGGGCTGCCGCCGCTCGGCGGGTTCATCTCCAAGGAGCTGATGCTCTACCAGACACCCAAGCTGGCGCTGTTCGGCCTCCCCTGGCTGCTGCCGGTGCTGGCGACGCTCGGAGCGACGTTCTCCGTCGGTTACTCGCTGCGTTTCGCCGCCCACCTGTTCTTCGGCGCCCCGCGCGAGGCGGAGCCCTTCGCCCGGGCGCATGATCCCTCCGCCGGGATGTGGGGCGGCCCCGCGCTGCTGACGGTGCTTGCGGTGCTGCTCGGCCTCGTGCCCATGACCCTCGCCGCCCCGCTGGTGGGCGCTGCCACCGGAGCCGTGACGGGGAGCACCGCTCCGCTCGTCGAACTGGCGCTGTGGCACGGGCTCAACCTCGCGCTGATGCTGAGCCTGCTGGCTGTCGTGGGCGGGACGGCGCTGCTGTTGCTCCACAAGCCGCTGCTGGCGGCGTGGGAGGCCACCCCGCTCCCCGATGCCAAGCGCATGTTCGAGGCGGTGATGGGTTTCGCCGACATCTGGGTGCGCAAGGCGATCGTCGCCACCCACACGCCGCGGCTACAGACGATGTTGCTGGCGAGCTTCACCGTGATCGTCCTCCTGATCATCGACGGCGCTGTCACCGCTGGCGGCGTGCTGACGGGCACGCGCGCGCTGCTGCCCGCCACCCCGCCCGCGATCATCGCCTGGGCGCTGCTGATTGCGGCGACGGCGGCGGTGGTGAACGATTCGCGAAACCGGCTGCGCGTGCTGATCTATCTCAGCGTCCTCGGCCTGATCGTCAGTCTCGCCTTCGTGCAGTTCTCCGCGCCCGACCTCGCGCTGACGCAGATCTCGGTCGAGGTGGTGACGATCCTGCTGCTGCTGCTCGCCCTCAACCTCCTGCCAAAAGCCCCGCCGCTGCTGTCCTCCGCGCCGCGCAAGTGGCGCGACGGGGCGCTGGCGGTGACGGGGGGCGTGCTGGTGGGCGGCATCGCCTGGGCCATGCTGACCCGCGACCCGGGGCCGAGCATTGCCGCCTATCACCTCGCCAACGCCAAGCCCGGCGGCGGGGGGACAAACGTGGTCAACGTGATCCTCGTCGATTTCCGCGCCTTCGACACGCTGGGCGAGATCATCGTGCTCGGCATCGCCGGGCTGGGCATCTTCGCCCTGCTCGATACAGCCGCGACCGGCGCGGCCGGCGCGCGGCTGCGGGCGTGGCGCGAGGATATGCCCCATTCGCCCGAGCGGCATCCGATGATGCTCGTCGCCGCCAGCCGGATCATCCTGCCGCTGACGCTGACCGTGGGCATCTACCTGTTCCTGCGCGGCCACAACCAGCCGGGCGGCGGCTTCATCGCCGCGCTGGTGGTGGCGATCGCCTTCCTCGTCCAGTATCTTGCGGCCGGCTTCGACTGGTCCGACAAGCGCCTGCCTTTCGGCGAGCACCAACTGATCGGCTGGGGCGTTCTGGCGGCAATGGCGACGGGGCTGGGCGCGATGGCGCTCGGGGTGCCGTTCCTCACCAGCTGGTTCGACTATTTCAGCCTGCCGCTGATCGGCAAGTTCGAGCTGGCGAGCGCGATGCTGTTCGACACCGGCGTGTTCCTCACGGTGCTCGGCGCGGTGATGCTGGCGCTGGCGCAGCTGAGCCATGTCGGCCAGCGCGCCGCCCGCGCCGCCCAGGCGGAGGAGGGCGCGCAATGAGCTACGAATTCCTCGTGGCGAGCGCGATCGGCGTACTGGTGGCAGGCGGCATCTTCCTCGCCCTGCGCGCGCGCACCTTCCAAGTGGTGCTGGGGCTGACCCTGTTCTCCTATGCGGTGAACCTGTTCCTCTTCGCCAGCGGCCGGCTGGTGCTGGGCCGCCCGCCGATCTGGGACAAGGCGGTGACCGAATACACCGACCCCCTGCCGCAGGCGCTGGTGCTGACCGCGATCGTCATCACCTTCGGCATGACCGCCTTCGTGGTGATCCTTGCCCTGAGGGGCTTCCTGGAGACCGGCAGCGACCATGTCGACGGCGATTCGGTGCCCTGCGACACGCAGGACGGCCTTGCCGCGGACAGCGAGGAGACGCGGCTGTGAGCCTTGCCGTCCACCTCCCGATTCTGCCGATCGCGATCCCGGCGCTCGCCGCGCCTGTCGCGCTGCTGGCGATGCGGCGGCGGCGCGCGCTGGCGGTGGGCCTCGGCTTCGGCTCGTGCCTCGCGATGCTCGTCACCGCGTTGGCGCTGATGGCGCGTGTCTCGGACGGCACGATCCTCGCCTATGCGCTGGGTGACTGGCCCGCGCCCTTCGGCATCGTGCTGGTGGCCGACCGGCTGGCGGCGATGATGCTGGTCCTGACCGCAAGCCTCGCGCTCATCGCGCTGCTGCACGCCGTGGTCACCCGGGCCGACCGCAAGGGGTGGCATTTCCACCCGCTGTTCCAGTTCCAGCTGATGGGCCTGAACGGCGCCTTCCTGACCGGCGACCTGTTCAACCTCTTCGTCTTCTTCGAGGTGCTGCTGATCGCCTCCTACGGGTTGATGCTGCACGGGCAGGGGCCCGCGCGGCTCAAGGCGGGGGTGCAGTATGTGGTGGTGAACCTCGTCGGCTCGTCGGTGTTCCTGATCGCGCTGGGGATGCTTTATGCGCTCACCGGCACGCTCAATTTGGCCGACATGGGGCTGCGGGTCGCCGCGGTTCCGGCGGCGGACCAGGGGATGCTGCGGATCGCCGGGCTGCTGCTGGTGAGCGTTTTCGCACTGAAGGCGGCGGTGGCGCCGCTCCATCTGTGGCTGCCGCGCACCTATGCCGTCTCTACCCCGGCGGTGGCGGCGCTGTTCGCGATCATGACCAAGGTCGGGGTCTATGCGATCATCCGCGTGGTGCCGCAGGTGTTCGGCGAGGGCGCGGGGGCGGCGGCGTGGGTGCCTGCGCCGTGGCTGTTCCCGGCGGCGCTGGTGAGCGCAGGCATCGGTTTTGCCGGCGTGTTCGTGGCGCGCAGCCTCTCGGAACAGGCCGCCTATGCCGTCATCGGCTCGACCGGCACGCTGCTGATCGCGGTTGCCGCGTGGACGCCCGAAAGCCTCGGCGCGGCGCTCTATTACCTCGTGCATTCGACGCTGGCGGGCGCGGCGCTGTTCCTGGTGGCGGATGCGGCGGCGCGGCGGCGCGGGGCCTTCGGCGATGCCGCAAGCCCCGGCCCCGCCTTCGCCGGGCGCGGGATCGCGGCGATGCTGTTCATGGCCGCCGCCATCGCCGCGACCGGCCTGCCGCCGCTTTCGGGCTTCATCGGCAAGCTGCTGATCCTCCAGTCCGTCGCCGCGCGTCCCGACTGGGGCTGGGCCTGGGGCGTGATCCTCGGCACGACCTTCATCGGCGTGATCGGCTTCGCCCGCGCTGGCAGCGCCGTGTTCTGGAAGACGGGCGAGGGTGAAGCGCCCGCCGCCCGCACGTACCGCACCGACTTCGCCGCGCCCGCTCTCGCGCTGGTGCTGCTCGCGGCGCTCTCTGCCGGTGCGGGCTGGGCGAGCGCCTATGCCGGGGCAGCGGCGGCGCAGGTCCTCGATCCGGCGCGCAGCGCGGCGGTGGTGCTGGCGGAGGTGACGCCATGAATCGCCTGCTCCCCCATCCCGGCCTGTCCGCCCTGCTCGTCGTCATGTGGGTGGTGATGGTCAACGACCTCACCTACGGCACGCTGTTCCTGGGCCTCGTGTTCGGGGTGCTGGTGCCGATCTTCACCGCGCCGTGGTGGCCGGGCCGCCCGCAGGTGCGCTTCGTGCCGGCCATCGCCTATTGCGGCGTGGTGCTGTGGGACATCCTCGTCGCGAACTTCCAGGTCGCAGCGATCATCCTGTTCAAGCCCTCGCACGCCCTGCGCCCGGCGTGGCTCGCGGTCCCGCTCGAGCTTGCCAGCCCCGAGGCGATCACCGTCTTCGCCGGGACGATCAGCCTGACCCCCGGCACGGTCTCGGCCGATGTTTCGGCCTGCGGCAGGTTCCTGCTGATCCACGCCCTCCACGCGCCCGATCCGCAGGCCGAGATCGTCAAGGTCAAGGCGCGCTACGAGGCGCGGCTCAAGGAGATCTTCCATGCTTGAGGGGGCGCTCGCCTTCGGCTTCGCGGCATTGGGCCTCGCGCTGGCGCTCAACCTGTGGCGCCTGTTCAAGGGCCCCGGCGTCGCCGACCGCATCCTCGCGCTCGACACGATGGTGATCAACGTCATCGGCCTGATCGTGCTGGCGGGCATCGCGGGCGGGAGCGGCACATCCTTCGAAGCGGCGCTGCTGCTGGCGATGGTCGGCTTTGTCGGCACGGTCGCCTATGCCAAGTTCCTGCTGCGGGGGGACATCATCGAATGAGCGGCGCCGTCTCCTTCGCCGAGATCCTCGCCAGCGCGCTCATCGTGCTGGGCGGCGGCTTTGCCCTGGTCGGGAGCTGGGGTCTGGTGCGCCTGCCCTCGCTGATGGAGCGGCTGCACGGGCCGACAAAAGCGACGACGCTGGGGCTGGGGGCGATGCTGGTCGCCTCGGTCGCGTGGTTCCAGCTCGCGCTCGGCACCTGGACGACGCACGAGTTGCTGATCTCGGTCTTCCTGTTCGTCACCGCGCCGATCAGCGCCAACATGATCGCCAAGGTGCACCTCCACCGGCTGCGGCAGGGCGAGGCGGGCGCGGAGCCCGGCCCCGCTGGCGTGCCCGCGCCGCCCCCGGGCCGCGCCGACTGGGCCACGCACGAGGCTCCGCATCTCGGCACGCCGGGCGATTTCGAGGGCGACTAGGCGGGCACCAGCACGATCCGCGCAAGGCTGATCAGCGCGAACAGCGCGCCGGTCCACGTCAGCGTGTGCATCGTCGCAAGGCTCGCAATGCGGGCGACAGGGGCGTGGACGTAATCGTCGATCAGCTCGTTCAGGCCGTATTTGGCGTGCCAGAAGGTCAGGCCGATCAGCAGCACCATCAGCAGCGCGTTGAGTGGATGGCGCAGCCAGCCCGTGACCGCGCGGTGCGACAGGTCCGGCAGGAGCAGGACAATGGCGGTGAGCAGCCAGGCATAGAGCACGATCAGCGCAAGCGAATTGAGCCGCACCGCGATGAAGTCCTCCGCGCCGCCCTTGCCGGGGTCGAGCCGGTGCGTCTCGTGCCGCGTGTCCTGCTTTGCCATGTGTCTCGTCCCGCTCGCCGTGCCGGGCGCTTCCCTAGGCCGGGCGCAGGACCGGCGCGCTCACATAGGTGAAGCGGGGGCGAAGCGGAGCCGACCGCCGAAGCGCGCAGCGCCAGCCGGTCGCGGAGGTTACAGGATTATCGGGAAGGGAGGGCTGGAGCGGGTAGCGGGAATCGAACCCGCATAGCCAGCTTGGAAGGCTGGAGCTTTACCACTAAGCTATACCCGCTCGGGCTCAGGACGCGCCCATGCCACCTGGGGAGGGCGCGCGTCAACACTTCTGGTCAGGCGCGGGCCACCGCGAGGTTGTCGATCAGCCGCGTGCCGCCGATCCGGGCCGCCACCAGCAGCCGCGCCGGATCGCTGCCGAGCGCATCGAGCGGGGCGAGCGAGCGGCTGTCGGCGAGGACGGCGTAATCGACGCTGGCAAAGCCCGCCGCGATCAGCTCCGCCTCCAGACGCGCAAGCGCCCCGGCCGCATCGGCGCCGCCACCGATTGCGCTCGCAGCCTCGCGCATCGCGCGCGGGAGGGCGGCGGCGGCGGCGCGCTGGTCGGGCGAGAGGTAGCGGTTGCGGCTCGACATCGCGAGCCCGTCAGCCTCGCGCACCGTCGGCACGCCGATGATGCTGTCGACATGGGGCCGCGTCAGATCGAGGTCGCGCGCCATCGCCCGGATCACGGCGAGCTGCTGGAAATCCTTCTCGCCGAAGAAGGCCATGTCGGGCTGGACCTGGTTGAAGAGCTTGCACACCACGGTCGCCACCCCGTCGAAATGCCCGGGGCGCGCTGCGCCGCAAAGGCCCTCGCTGACCCCGGCGACGCTGACATTGGTGACGAAGCCCGCAGGATACATCGCCGCCACGTCCGGCGCCCACAGCAGCGCGACGCCCTCGGCCTCCAGCATCGCGGCGTCGGCGGCGAGCTGGCGGGGGTAGGCATCGAGATCCTCGTTCGCGCCGAACTGCTTCGGATTGACGAAGATCGAGGCGACGACGTGGTCGGCCTCGGCCTTGGCGCGGCGCACCAGCGTGAGGTGGCCCTCGTGCAGCGCGCCCATCGTCGGGACCAGCGCGATCGTCGCATCGCCGACACGCAAATGTGCCAAACCGGTTCTCAACATTTGCAACGTCTTGACCGTTTGCACCGTCAGGCCTCCAAGGATAATGCCGAACCACGCCCTAGCGGCGCCAGCTGTCCCATTTCAAGCCGCTCCGCCGAGAGACCCGCGCGAGAAAAACCGCCATGCCGCCCGCCCAGCCCCCGCAGCCTCAGCCGGCAACGCGCTCCCTCAGGAAGGGGCAGGCGCACCGCATCGTCTTCGCCAACGAGAAGGGCGGCACCGGCAAGTCGACCACGGCGGTCCATGTCGCGGTGGCGCTGTCCTATCTCGGCGCGCGGGTGGCCTCGATCGATCTCGATCCGCGCCAGCGCACCATGCACCGCTATATCGAGAACCGGCTGGCGACCCTCGAGAAGCGCGGCCTGACGCTGCCGACCCCGGCCTGCGAGGTGTTCCGCGGCAACGGCACGGGCGACCTGATGGCGATGATCCGCCGGCTCGAGGCCTCGTGCGATTTCCTGATCATCGACAATCCCGGGCGAGACGATCCCTATGCCCGCATCGCGGTCGAGCACGCCGACACGCTGGTCACGCCGATGAACGACAGCTTCGTCGATTTCGACCTGATCGGCCAGGTCGATGCCGAGACGTTCAAGGTCAAGAAGCTGTCCTTCTTCGCCGAGCTGATCTGGGAGGCGCGGATGAAGCGCAGCCGGATGACGATCGAACAGCAGCGCCCCGAGATGGACTGGATCGTGGTGCGCAACCGCACGGGCCATGTCGAGGCCAGGAACCAGGCGCGCCTGCACAAGGCCCTGAACGAGATGGCCAAGCGCGTCGGCTTCCGGGTCACGCAGGGTCTTTCCGAACGCGTGATCTACCGCGAGCTCTTCCCCTCGGGCCTGACGCTGCTCGACAAGGGGCACCTGGGCGAGCTCGGCACCAGCCACCTCATCGCCCGGCAGGAGCTGCGCGCACTGGTCAAGGCGCTGGCCCTGCCGCAGTTCAGCCGCGAGCAGGGCGAGCTGGAACTGGCCTGAACCGATGCTGCGCGCGCTTGTCCTGATCGCCGCCGTGTGCATCTTCTGCCGCTGGGCCTTCGGCAAGTGGCCGTGGGATTTCCTGCGGCCCGCGCCGACCCGGAGCCAGGCGATATTCCGGGCACGCAAGCTGCTGGGTGTCGCGGCCGGGGCGGAACGCGATGAAATCATCGCGGCCCACCGCCGCCTCACCGCGCTGGTGCATCCGGACAAGGGCGGGACGACCGCGGCGATGCAGGAAGCCAATGCCGCCCGCGATCTGCTGCTCGACGAGCTGCCTCATCCGCGCGACGGGCGGCCGCCCGACAATACCTGACCGGACATCGCACGGTTGACACAATCGCGAGGCAGGGGTTTGGCAGGAAAGTGGACTGTGCGGGGGAATGTCCGGGCCGGCCGCTCCGTTGAAAGGACGGGCGCCCGATCCCTGCCGATGCACCAATAGCCCGATCATCGCCCCGAAGCGGGCAAGGAGAACCCTCGATCATGCAACACAATTTCCACCCCACCGTGCTGCGCGAATACGACATTCGCGGGATCATCGGCGAAACCCTCGGCGCGGATGACGCGCGGGCGATCGGCCGGGCCTTCGGCACGCTGCTGCGCGAGGCGGGGGGGAAAACCGTGGCGGTCGGCTATGACGGGCGCGTCAGCTCGCCGATGCTCGAGCATGCGCTGATCGAGGGACTGACCGCGAGCGGGTGCGACGTGGTGCGGATCGGCATGGGGGCAACCCCGATGCTCTATTACGCCGAAGCCTCAGCCGAAGAGGTGGATGGCGGCATTCAGATAACTGGCAGCCACAATCCCCCCAATTACAACGGCTTCAAGATGGTATTTCTGGGGCGCCCGTTCTTCGGCGCCGATATCCAGAAGCTCGGGAAGCTGGCTGCGGACGGGGCCTTCGCCAGCGGCACCGGCGAGGTGACCACGCGCGACATCCTGGGCGAGTATGTCGAGCGCCTGCTCCAGGGTCTGGCCGGGATCGACGCTGGCAAGCTCGAAACCCTGCGCGTCGGCTGGGATGCCGGCAACGGTGCCGCGGGCCCCGCTCTCGAGGCGCTGGCTGCCCGACTGCCGGGCGAACATCATCTGCTCTTTACCGAAGTCGACGGACATTTTCCCAACCACCATCCTGATCCGACAGTAGAGGCCAACCTGACCGATCTTCGCGCGCTCGTCGCCGAGAAGAACCTCGATTTCGGAGTGGCTTTCGACGGGGACGGCGACCGCATCGGCGCGATCGACGGCGAGGGGCGGGTGATCTGGGGCGACCAGCTCCTGATGATCTATGCCGAGGACGTGCTGAAAACCCGCCCTGGCGCGACGGTTATCGCCGACGTGAAGGCCAGCCGCGCGTTGTTCGACCGCGTCGCCGAACTCGGCGGGCAGCCGCTGATGTGGAAGACCGGGCACTCGCTGATCAAATCCAAAATGAAGGAAACTGGCGCGCCGCTCGCCGGCGAGATGAGCGGGCACGTGTTCTTCGCCGACGAGTATTACGGCTTCGACGACGCGCTCTATGCCGGGGTCCGGCTGCTCGCCGCCGCGGCGCGGCTCGGCAAGTCGGTGACCGAGCTGCGGGGGAGCATCCCGGCGATGCTCAACACCCCCGAAATGCGCTTCCAGGTCGACGAGAGCCGCAAGTTCGCGGCGATGGAGGAGATCGCCGGGCGTCTTACCGCCAATCCCGGCCCCGAGGTCGAGAGCGTGAACACCACCGACGGCGTGCGCGTCAACACCGCCGACGGCTGGTGGCTGCTGCGCGCCTCGAACACGCAGGACGTGCTGGTCGCCCGCGCCGAAAGCGACAGCGAGGCGGGGCTCGAACGCCTGCTCGCGCAGATCGACGCGCAGCTTGCCCTCTCGGGGCTGGAGCGCGGCGAGAGCGTCGGCCACTAGCGCCGGGAACCGCTGCGATTCCAATTGCCTGACTGCGGGCCTGCGCTATGACGGCTGGAATGCTCGTGGGGATCGATCTTGGCACCACCAACAGCGCGGTCGCGCTGTGGCGGGACGGTGCACCCGAGCTCGTGCCCAATGCGCTGGGCAGGATGCTTACACCCTCGGCGGTCAGCCTGTCGCGCGACGGGCAGAGCTGGGTCGGGGAGGCCGCGCTCGACCGGATGGCGACCCATCCGGCCGACACGGTCACCAGCTTCAAGCGGATGATGGGCACCGCCTCCACCGTCACGCTGGCCGGCACCACGCTGACGCCGGAGGATCTCTCGGCGATGGTGCTGCGCAGCCTTGCCGACGATGTCGAGGCGGCAACGGGCGAGCGGCCCACCGCGGCGGTCATCACCGTGCCGGCCTACTTCAACGAGCGCCAGCGCCGCGCCACCCGGCGGGCGGGCGAGATCGCGGGGCTCGAGGTCAGGCGCCTGATCAACGAGCCGACCGCTGCGGCGCTCGCCTTCGGCCTCGCGGACAGGGGCGACCGCGAGCCCTTCCTCGTCTTCGATCTCGGCGGGGGCACCTTCGACGTCTCGATCGTCGAGATGTTCGAAGGGATCGTCGAGGTGCGCGCCTCGGCGGGGGACAACCGCCTCGGGGGCGACGATTTCGACGCGGTGCTTGTCCGGCTGGCGGAGCCGCTGCTGGACGCGGGCGTGCTCGAGGGCCTGCCCGCCGACCGCCGCCACGCCCTGCTGACCCTCGCCGCCGAACGCACCCGCCGCGCGCTCACCACTGCCGAGGAGGCCGACTTCACCGTGGTGGTCGAGGGCGAGGCGCTTTCCACCCGTGTCACCGCCGAAGCCTTCGAGGAGGCCGCCGCGCCGCTCGTCAAGCGGCTGCGCGATCCGGTGATCCGGGCGCTGCGCGACAGCCATATCGACGTGAAGGCCCTGTCCGACATCGTGCTGGTCGGCGGGGCGACACGGATGCCGGTCGTCAGGAAGGCGCTCACCCGGATGTTCGGACGCTTTCCCAACGCGACCGTCCACCCGGATCACGCGGTGGCGCTCGGCGCGGCGATCCAGGCGGGGCTGCTGTCGGGGGGCGGGGGGCTCGAGGAGATCCGCATCACCGACGTCGCGCCCTTCACGCTCGGGGTGAACACCTCGACCCGCGACGCGCATGGCCGCTTCCACGACGACATCTTCGCGCCGATCATCGAGCGCAACACCCCCGTGCCCGCCAGCCGCATGGAGCGGTTCTTCACCCTCGGCGACAACCAGCGGCAGGTGACTTTCGCGATCTACCAGGGCGAGGCGCGCGACGTGAAGAAGAACGTCAAGCTCGGCGAGCTGACCGTGCCGGTGCCCCCGCGCCCCGCCGGGGAGGTGGGGGTCAACGTGCGCTTCACCTACGACACCAGCGGGCTGCTGGAGGTCGACGTGGCGGTGCCGGAGACCGGCCTCACCCGCAATCTCGTGATAGTCGACGAGGAGGACCGGCGCAGCCGCGACGACATCGCCGAGAGCCGCAAGCGGCTAGAAAAGCTCAAGGTCCACCCCCGCGAGGAGGCCGGGAACGTCGCCCTGCTGGCGCGGGCCGAGCGGGCCTACGAGGGCTTCACCGGCCATGTGCGCGACGTGATCGGGCAGGCCCTGACCGAATTCCAGGGCGCGCTCGACAGCCAGGAGCCGCGCCGGATCGCCGATGCGCGCGAGGGCCTCACCCGGCTGCTCGACGAGATCGACGCCCGCTCTCCGCTATGAAGGCCGCCGCCTTCCCGTGGAACCGGCTCGGGATCGCCCCGACCGCGGACACGGGCGCGATCCGCAAGGCCTATGCCGATGCCCTGCGCGCGATCGATCCCGATGCGGACATCGCCGGCTTTGCCGAGCTTCGCCGCGCCCGCGACGAGGCGCTGTGGCTGGCGGCGCATGGCGACGGGGACGGGGCGGAGGAGGAGGACGACGATTACGGCCTCGGCGATTGGGATGACGATGCGGCCGAGGCATGGGACGACAGCCCGGCCGCGCTGCACCCCGATCCGCTCGCACCGGTCGATCCCGGCGTCATGCCCGCACGCAGCGAGGCGCAGCAGCGCGCCGAGGCGGCGTGGAACGCGCTTGTCGGCGTGCTCTACCCCGATGGCGCGGCGAGCGAGGAGGCCGTCACCCATGCCGAGCTGGCCGAGGGCCTTGCCGCGCTCGATACCCTGATCGCGCGCGCCGAGGAGGCAGACCTTGCCGAGCACGACGCGCTCGACAGCGGGCTGGCCGAGCTGTTCGCCAGCACCTGGCCGCGCTCGGCGCCCTTCGTCGAACCGGCCAATGCTGCGTTCCACTGGCTGGACGAATCCGGCCATCTCGAGGAACGCTGGGCACTGCGCTTCCTCAACCAGCGCCTCAAGGGGATGCGCTTCCACGAAAAGGTGCGGCAGGCCGACCATCCGCTCCACCGGGCATGGGTTGAGCTGTCGCGCCCGGGCCGGGCCAGCTGGCGCGACCGGCTGCGGGTGAAGCGGCTCGACGTGCACAAGCTGCTGACCGGCATCCGCGAATGCTATCCCGAACTCGAGGCGCATCTCGATCCCGAGCGGGTCGCCTCGTGGGACGGCGGCAGCGCCAGTCTCGGCGAGGGCCGGACCAGCGCGGGGCGCGGCTTTGTCGGCGCGCTGGCAGCGGTGCTGCTGGTCTTCGCGCTGGCGCGGGTGGCGGCGAGCCTGTTCGCGATCCTTTCCCCCGAAGAGGCTGCCCCGCCGGTGGCCGATGCTGCGCAGATCGATGCCGGGGTCGCGGCGATCTTCGGGTCGGGCACGGGGATGGCGACGGTCCGCGCCGCCGATCCGGAATTTGCCAAGGAACTGGGACTTGCTCTCGGCCAGTCCGACATCCGCGGCGCGCTCGATCTGGTGCGGCTGAAGGCTTTGGCGTCGGCCGAGGTCGCCGATGCCGATGGACTAGCGGTGCGGCTCGATCTCAAGGCCCTGTGGCTGGCGGCAGCGCGGCGCCGTTCGGACGGGGCTTGCCGCCTGGTCGCGCGGGGCGATTTCCGCGGGTCGGCGCTCGAACTCACGGGGACAGAGCGCGCCCGCGAACAGGCGCTGCTGCGCCAGCTGCTCGAGGCCCGCGTGCTCGGCGTGACGCCCAAGGGCGGCGAGACACGCTATGCCGTGCCCGGCTGGCTCGCCGCCGAGACGCTGCGGCTGAGCGGCCTCTCGCAGGAGGCGCTCGTCGCGGCGCTGGCCGATCCCGACAGCCCCGACAGGTGCAAGGCGGAAAGCGCGCTGGTGGAGGCGGTGCGCGCTGCGCCCGGGCGGGTGCCGGTGGAGGTTCTCAGGGGCCTGTGAACCGCTCCCGTGCCGCCCGGGCTGGCGGCGGCGCGCGGCTTGCGGCACAAGGGGCGCACATTTCGCCACAAGGGGAGCAAGGATATGATTCGTCGCCTTTTCATCGGCATGGCTGGGGCCGCCGCGCTCGCGCTGGCCCCGCAGCCGCTCGCCGCCCAGGCCGACCCTTCGGCGCAGGAGATGGATCAGGCGATGGCCGCGCTCGGCGCGATGTTCCCGGCCGAGCCGCTCACCCCCGAACAGGAGGCCCGCCTGCCGCAGACGCAGCGCATCATCAACCGCGTGATCCCCCAAGGCACGCTCGGCGAGATGATGGGCGGGATGTTCGACAAGCTGCTCGGCCCGATCCTCGGCGCGGCCGGCGCGCCCGCGATTGACGCCGTGGTGGAGGGCACGGGCCTCGGCGCCGACACGCTCGATCTCACCCCCCAACAGTCCGAGGAACTGGCCCGCCTGTTCGACCCCGCCTATGCCGAGCGCCACGCGCGCGAGGTGGCGCTGATGCCTGCCCTGATGCGCGACATGATGACGGTGATGGAGCCGACCATGCGCAAGGCCATGTCCGAGCTCTACGCGATCCATTTCACCCAGAAGGAACTCGACGACATCGAGGCCTTCTTCCAGACCGACAGCGGCACGGCCTATGCCCGCAAGAGCTTTACCATGTCGAGCGACCCGCGCATCATCAGCGCGACGATGGAGTCGCTGCCGCAGATGATGGGCGCCTTCGCCGGCATGGAGCAGAAGATGGCCGAAGCGGTCGCCGATCTCCCCGCCAAGCGCGGTTTCGACGCGCTCTCCAAGGCCGAGCAGGAGCGGGTCGCCGCGATCACCGGCCGCAGCGTCGCCGAGATCAGGGAAGGCCTCGCCGCGCGCGACGCCGAATAGGGCGGGCAAGGCTTGTGAGGCGGGGGCGGAGCGGCCACATTGCCGCCGTGACCGCTCCCGACCCTGCCGACATTCCCCTGCCGCCTGCCATCGCCGCGTGGTTCGCGGGGCGCGGCTGGCGGGTGCGGCGGCACCAGCGGGAGATGCTGGCCAAGGCGCGCGCGGGTCGCCACGCGCTGCTGGTGGCCGATACCGGCGCGGGCAAGACGCTTGCCGGGTTCCTGCCGACCCTCTGCGACTTCGCGGGCGATACGCCGCCGGGGGATGGGCTGCACACGCTCTACGTCTCGCCGCTGAAGGCGCTGGCGCAGGACGTGAAGCGCAACCTTCTGACCCCGATCGAGGAGATCGGCCTGCCGATCCGGGTGGAGACCCGCAGCGGCGACACGCCCTCGGACCGCAAGAAGCGCCAGCGCGAACGCCCGCCGCATATCCTGCTGACCACGCCCGAGAGCCTCTCGCTGCTCCTCTCCTATCCCGAAAGCGTCGATCTGTTTGGCGGGCTGAAACGGGTGGTGATCGACGAGGTCCATGCCTTCGCCACCGACAAGCGCGGTGACCTGCTGGCGCTCAGCCTTGCGCGGCTCCACGCCATCGCCCCGCAGGCGCAGCGGGTGGCGCTCTCTGCGACACTCGCCAACCCCCGCGACTTCCAGGAGTGGCTCGCGCCGCAGACCGGCGAGGCAGGCGAGATCGCCGCCGCCGACCTCGTCATCGGCGAGGCAGGTGCGGAGCCCGAGGTCGAGATCCTCCTGCCGCAGGAGGAGCGGGTGCCGTGGGGCGGGCACGCGGGGCGCTGGGCGGTGCCGCAGCTGATCGAGGCGATCAAGGCCAACCGCACCACGCTGGTCTTCACCAACACCCGCTTTCTCGCCGAGTTCATCTTCCAGTGCCTGTGGGAGGCGAATGACGACAATCTCCCCATCGGCATCCACCACGGCTCGCTCTCCACCGAGGCAAGGCGCAAGGTCGAGGAGGCGATGGCGCGCGGCGATCTCAGGGCGCTGGTGTGCACCGCCAGCCTCGATCTCGGGATCGACTGGGGGCACATCGACCTTGTCGTGCAGATGGGCGCGCCCAAGGGCTCCTCGCGGCTGCTCCAGCGGATCGGGCGGGCCGGGCACCGCCTCGACGTGCCGAGCCGCGCGGTGCTGGTGCCGGGCAACCGCTTCGAGTTCCTCGAGGCGATGGCCGCGAAGGAGGCGGTCGACGAGGGCCAGCGCGACGGCGAGGCCTTCCGCCCGGGGAGCCTCGACGTGCTCGCCCAGCACGTGATGGCCTGCGCCTGTGCGGGGCCGTTCCACGAGGACGCGCTGCTGGCCGAGGTGAGGAGCGCGCTCGCCTATAGCTGGGTCGACGAGGTGACGTTCCAGCGGGTGCTCGGGTTCGTCTCCAACGGCGGCTATGCGCTGAGGGCCTATGACCGCTTCCAGCGGATCGTGCGGGGCAAGGACGGGGTCTGGCGGCTCGCGCACCCGAACCAGGCGCAGCGGCACCGGATGAACGCGGGGATCATCGTCGACAGCGAGATGCTCACCGTGCGCTTCAGGAACGGCCGCAGCCTCGGCAAGGTGGAGGAACGCTTCGCCGCCCAGCTCTCCCCCGGCGACACCTTCTTCTTCGCCGGCATGAGCCTCGAGGTCGAGGGCGTGAAGGACATGGACGTTACCGTGCGGGCGGCCAAGAAAAGCGCGACAATTCCGTCGTATGGCGGGTTGCGCCTGCCCCTCACCACGCATCTTTCCACGCGGGTGCAGGCGCTGCTGTCGGACCGCGCCGGATGGGGGCGCTTCCCCGACGATGTGCGCGAGTGGCTGGAAATGCAGGATTACCGCTCGCGGCTTCCGGCGCCCGGCGAACTGCTGGTCGAGAGCTTCCCCCACGGCGGCAAGCACTACACCGCCTATTACACCTTCGAGGGCTGGAACGCGAACCAGAGCCTCGGGATGCTGATCACCCGGCGGATGGAGGACCGGGGTCTGCTGCCCGGTGGGTTCGTGGCGAACGACTATTGCCTCGCGGTGTGGGGGCTGAAGCCCGTCACCGACCCAGCGCCCCTGCTGTCGCCGGACATCCTCACCGGCGAGTTCATCCAGTGGGTCACCGAAAGCCACCTGCTGCGCCGCGCCTTCCGCGAGGTGGCGGTGATCTCGGGCCTCGTCGAGCGTCAGCATCCGGGGCAGAGGAAGACCGGCAAGCAGGTCACCTTCTCGACCGACCTGATCTACGACGTGCTCAGGAAATACGAGCCGGATCATGTGCTTATCGAGGCCGCCTGGGCCGATGCCCGATCGCGCATGACCGATGTGGGGCGGCTCGCCGACCTGCTCGAGCGCTCCGAGCGCGAGCTGGTCCATGTCACCCTCGACCGCGTCTCGCCGCTGGCGGTTCCGGTGATGACGATGATCGGCCGCGAGGCGGTGCCGCAGGGGGCGGTGGACGACGAATTGCTGCTCGAGGCAGAAGGCCTGATCGCGGCCGCGATGCGGCCGGACGAGCCGGTTGAGGGGGATTGAGGTCCACACCGGCACCCCCTGAGGCGCCCTTCGGGCAAAGAAAAAGGGCGCCGCGAAACCTCGCAGCGCCCTCTTACGACCTGTCGACGGGTGCGCGACGGCACCGCTACGACATGGCGATCACTTGTCGAACACGCGGTACTTGTCGTTGCCCACGAAGCCGAACTTGGTCACGCCCGAGGCCTTGATGTCCTGCAGCACGCGGGCCGACAGCGCATAGCTGGCGAGCGCCTCGGGCTCGAACTGGAGCTCGGGTTCGACCGGCATTTCGGTGGTCTGGCGGAGGGTGTCCACCAGCTGGCCTTCGCTGATCGGCGTGCCGTTCCAGAGGATCTGGTCGTCCGGGGTGAGGACCACCTTGTTCTTGACCGGATCGATCGGCGGCGGCGTGTCGTTAGGTTGCGGCTGCGGCAGGTCGATGTCGACCGAGTGGGTCGCCACCGGGATGGTGATGATGAACATGATCAGCAGAACGAGCAGAACGTCGATCAGCGGCGTCATGTTCATGTCCATCATCGGCTCGCCGTCGAGCTTGCCTCCAGACATACCCATGTCAGTTACTCCTTAGGTTCGCTTGGACGATCAGCCGTTCGGATCGACGGGGTTCGAGATGAACCCGACGATCGGATAGCCCGCCATCTGGATGTTGTAGATCGCGCCCGCCACGCACTTCCACGGGGCGTTGACGTCGCCGCGGATGTGGACCTGGGGCACCTGCTCGGGATCCTTCATCAGTTCCTCGGCACCGCCGGCACGCTTCACGATCGCGTCGAGCCGGTCGAAGGCGCGCTTCTGCAGCTCCTCCGAGCTTACCGGGGTGAGGTTGTTGAAATAGATCCGGCATTCCCCGTTGCGCGAGGCGCCCGCGAAGCCCGGCTCGCCGGCCGAGCGCCCGGCATCGTCGGTGGTGCTGACGGTGAGCTGCAGGTTCTCCACCTTGTCCTTCGATTCCTCGGATTCGAAGACGGGGATCTCCAGCTTCTCGATCGTCTGGATCGCCACCGGAACCGCGATGAGGAAGATGATCAGGAGAACCAGCATCACGTCCACCAGCGGCGTGGTGTTGATGTCGGACAATGGGGTATCGGCCCCGCCTCCCGTAGAAATCGCCATTGTGAATTCCTAGCCTGTCAAAACTTTGACTTGGTGTGCCGGCCCGGCCGTGTTCCCGCGAGGGGTCTGGCCGGGCAGCGGCGGGAACGGGCAGGGCCCGCTCCCGCCATCATGCGGCAATGACGATCAGGCCTTGGTGGCCGGAGCGGCCGCCGGCTTCGCGGCGGGCTTGGCCGCCGGAGCCGCCTGAACCGCCGGCTTCACCGCGCCGTTCGAGTTCATGTAGGCGAGCAGGTCGTTCGAGAAGGTGCTGAGCATCGCCGCGATCTTGCGGTTGCGGCCCTGCAGCCAGTTGAACGCGAGCACCGCGGGAACCGCGACGAGCAGACCGATCGCGGTCATGATCAGCGCTTCACCGACGGGGCCGGCGACCTTGTCGATCGAGGCGTTGCCGGCGATGCCGATGTTGATCAGCGCGCGGTAGATCCCGATCACGGTGCCGAGCAGACCGACGAACGGCGCGGTCGCACCGACGGTCGCGAGGAACGCGAGACCGCCGTTGAGCACAGCGTTGATCGAATCTTCCGAACGCTGGAGCGAACCGTGCATGTAGTCATGCGATTCGAGGGCGTCGGTCATCTTGCCGTGGTCTTCCTGGGCCTTGACGGCGTCGTCGGCGAGCTGGCGCCAGGCGCTGTCCTTCTCCAGCTTGGTCGCGCCTTCCTTGAGGCTCGACGCGCGCCAGAACTGGGTCCGCACCACGTTGTACTGCTTCATGATCTTGTTCTGCTCGAAGAGCTTGGTGAACATGATGTAGAACGAGCCGACCGACATGATGATCATCACGGCGAGGATCGACCAGGCGACCGGGCCGCCTTCGCGCATGGCTTCGACGAAGCCGAACTTGTTTTCGGGCGCTGCTTCCCCAGCGGCGGCGGCGAGAAGGTAAAGGTTCATTGCGAAAGTCCTCTTGAAAGAATTTGTCGAAGGGTTCCGCCAGCCGGGACCCTGCCCGGCTGCCGGCCCGATTGATCAGTTCAGCTTGTAGGTAATGCGGGTGGACCAGCTGGCGCTGATCGGGCTGCCGTCATCGTCGAGCGCGGGGTCGAAACGGCCGTAGCGTTCGAGGTCCTTGCACGCGGCGCTGTCGAGGATGTCCGAACCGCTCGACGAGGTGACCGAACAGCCGGTCGCCCTGCCGTCGGGAGTGACGGTCACGCGGACACCGACGGTCCCTTCGATCTCTTCCTGCGCGGCACGACGCGGGTAGTTTTCCTGGATGCGCGCGGCCCAGCTGCGCTGGTTCTTGGGCTGCACCCCGCGCGCCTTGGATACCCGGGGCGGTTCCGGCGGGCCCGGAGGCGCACTCGGAGCCGTGCTCGGCTGGCGGAACACCGGCGCCGGCGGCGGCGGATCCTGACGGGTTTCCATCTGCGGCGGATTGGGCGCGATGTTGAACGGCGGCGGCGGCGCGACCGGCGGCGGCGGCGACGTCGGCTCCGGCATTTCTTCCGGCGGCGGCGGCTCCTCCTCGGGCGGCGGCGGCTCTTCCGTGACGTCGACTGTCGTCACGCGTTCGACCATCTCCTTAACGGCGTCGACGGCAAGGAACAGGACCATGCCCGTGCCCACGAGGCCGACGATCGACAGAGCGATGATCAGCGACACGAGCTTGGGCCCGGTCAATCCTTGTTGTTGGCTAGCGTAGGACATCCAGCGCTTTCTCTCCAATTACTCGCCGACCCTGAGATCGGCACACTCCCCGCCCCCCGGCCGTGACGGTCGGAGAGCGGATCCCGGTCATTTCGGTCCTCCCACGCCGGGAACGAAAGCGCGGGCGTGCGCAATCTGCCGCATCGCCCGAATTCTCCCCGGCTGGCACGCGTTGGGCTTAGGGAGCCCAGCACGCAACCTGAACTGTTCCCGCGGCAATGTCCCCAGTCCCGCGCAATCAGCCTGTCGGGCTTTAACGGGCATCCCCTAGCCGATCAAACGCTTTTGCGGTTCAGTGCGGATTCACGGTGCACCTTGTGCAATAATGGAGCCGGAAAGCCCGTGGCGGCGGTCTGCGTGAGCGCGCCGCGGTGCGGAAAGGTAAAGGGTAGATTAATGTCGTTTTTCAACACTCTGAATGTTCGCACAGTGCTTCTGGCCGGGTGCCTGATGATACCGGTGACAGGGCTTGCGCAGACCCCGCCCGCGCCTGCCGCCGCGTCTCCGGAGGGGCCCACTTATGCCGATCTGGCGACACTTTCGGAGGCTTCGACGCTGGTCGTGCGGGCCCAGATTCGCCGCCAGACCGCCCTCAAACCCGAGCGCGCGCCCGGCCTCGCGCCGGGATTCGCGCGCCTCTACATCGAGGCCGACACCCTCGCCCTGATCGCCGGACGCAGCGGGGTGGGGAGCACGCTGGCCTATCTCGTCGACGTGCCGCTCGATGCCAAGGGCAAGGTGCCCAAGCTCAAGAAGCGGGAATTCCTGCTGTTTGCCAAGCCCGTGGCCGGCCGTCCGGGCGAGGTCCAGCTGGCCGGCCCGAGCGCCCACCTTGCCTACACCCCCGCGCTCGAGGCGCGCCTGCGCCCGATCCTGACCGAGTTCTACGCCGCCGAGGGCCCGCCGCCGCGGATCACCGGGATCAGCGATGCGCTGGCGGTGCCGGGGACGTTGACGGGCGAATCGGAGACGCAGATCTTCCTCGCAACCGACAACCGCTCGCCGGTCTCGATCACCGTGCTGCGGCGTCCGGGCCAGCGGGTGCAGTGGGGCGTCTCGTGGGGCGAGATCATCGATTCGGCCGCGCGCCCGCCCGCGCCGGAGACCCTGCGCTGGTATCGCCTCGCCTGTTCGCTGCCCGCGCAGCTGCCGAGCAACGCCAACCTCGCCCGCGATCCGGCCGAGCGGCGGCTGGCGGCGGGGGACTATGCCTTCGTGCGCGAGGCGCTGGGGCCGTGCGAGCGGCGCATCACGCAGGGGTGATCCGCGGGCTGGCGAGGCGCATCGGCGCTTGACCGCGCGCGCTGCACGGTTAAGCGCGCCCTCGCGTCACCAAGGGAGGGCCGCTTGACCACCATCGCACCGCCTCGCACCGCGCCGCTGCGCATCGGCATTGCCGGGATCGGCACCGTCGGCGCCGGGGTGATCCGCCTGCTCGACACCAACGCGCACCTCATCGCCGCGCGCGCCGGTCGCCCGATCGAGGTGGTCGCCGTCTCCGCGCGCGACCGCGGCAAGGATCGCGGTGTCGACATCGCCCGCTTCGCCTGGGAAGACGACATGACCGCGCTCGCCCGGCGCGACGATGTCGACGTGGTGGTGGAGCTGGTCGGCGGTTCGGACGGCCCGGCGCTCGCCTGCTCGCGCGCGGCGCTGGGGGCGGGCAAGGGCCTCGTCACCGCCAACAAGGCGATGATCGCGCATCACGGGCTGGAGCTGGCGCAGCTGGCCGAGGCAAACAACGTCGCCCTGAAGTTCGAGGCCGCGGTGGCAGGCGGCATCCCCGTCATCAAGGGCCTGCGCGAGGGCACCAGCGCCAATGCGCTGACCAAGGTCTACGGGATCCTCAACGGCACCTGCAACTACATCCTCTCCGAGATGGAGGCGACCGGCGCCGATTTCGCCGCCGTGCTGGCCGAGGCGCAGCGCCTCGGTTTCGCCGAGGCCGATCCGGCCTTCGACATTGAGGGCGTGGACGCGGCGCACAAACTCGCGATCCTCGCCAGCATCGGCTTCGGCACGCGGGTCGATTTCGCGGGCGTGCGCGTTTCCGGCATCACCCGGGTGCGCGCCGCCGACATCGCCCAGGCCGACGCGCTCGGCTTCGTCATCCGCCTGATCGGCGAGGCGGACGTGGAGGAGACGCCCAACGGCCCGCGTCTGCTCCAGCGCGTGCGCCCCTGCCTCGTCGCCAAGGGCCACCCGCTGAGCGCGGTCGACGGCCCGACCAATGCCGTGGTCGCCGAGGGCAATTTCTCGGGTCGCCTGCTGTTCCAGGGCGCGGGCGCGGGCGACGGGCCGACCGCGAGCGCGGTCGCCGCCGACCTCATCGACATCGCCCGCGACGAGGTGGGTGCGCCCTTCTCGATCCCCGTCGCCCAGCTCGCCGCCCTGCCGCCCGCCGAACCCGGCGACCGCACCGAGCGCACCTATATCCGCTTCATGGTCAAGGACCGTCCGGGGGTGCTCGCCGAACTCACCGCCGCGCTCAGGGATGGCGATGTGTCGATCGAGAGCCTCATCCAGCAGGGCCGCTCGCAAAGCGGGGGCGAGGTGATGGTGGCGATGGTGACCCACGAGGGGCCCGAACGCTGCGTCGCCAAGGCGCTGGCGCTGCTCGAGGGGTCGGAGAGCCTTGCGGGCGAGCCGCTGGTGCTGCCGATCCTGCCGCTCTAGCCCCTCATTCCCCGCGCGGCGGCTCGGGCAACCCGAGGTCCGCCTCGACGCGGCGGCGCGTCTGTTCGGAGAGCGGGGCCATGTCGTCCTCGACCGGGGCAAGGCCCTGCGCCACGCGTTCGGCGTCCGATCCTGCGGGCGGGGCCTCGATCGCCTCGACATCGATCATCAGCGCCGGGGGCTTTGGGCAGGGCGGGATGAAGCAGCCCTTGATGGTGATCATCGCCGCCATGCCGCGCGGCAGGCCGCTGCCGTCGACATTCGGCGTGCCTGGCCCCGGGGTGCGCGCGGCATAGGCCTTGAGCCAGTCCTCGCGGCTGCCGCTGTAGAGCTGGTCGGTCGGCACCGCGAGCTCGCGGCACACCACGATTTCCCCGCCGACGACCCCCGCCTCGCGCTGGTCCTCGCATTCCTTCAGCACGGCGGCATTGGCCGCCTCGGAGGCGGGCGGGGGGACAAGGATGTCGATCTGCTGTGGCGGCGCGCCGCTGGTCGGCGTGTCGGGGCCGAGGTCGATGGGGATGCGTTCGGGCTCTGGCGTCGCCGGGGACGAAGGGCGCTGCGGCGCGCGGGTCCGCCGGTCCGGGAGCGGAAGGCGGAGGGTCTGTTCGGGCGGAACCTGTGGCCCGACCGGCACCTGCGGTTCGGTCGCCATCTGGGCGGCCAGCGCGGCGATGAGAGCCAGCATGGGCACGCCCGCCCGCGCCCTCAGCCCTTCTTCTTCGGGCGGGGCGGCACGGTGGTCTTGATCCCCGCAGCCTCGCGCCGGGCCTTCTCCTCCTCCTCGGTCAGCTCGCGCTCCTCGTTGAGCGGGGGCAGGCCGCGGGCGATGCGATCGGCGTCGGAACCCGCGGGGGCGGGCGGCAGGACCTCGAAATCGACGATGTAGGCCGGCGGCGGCACGCCCCCGAAACCGATGCCCTTGCCGTTGTCGGGGATGCCGAAAGCCTCCGGCGCGCGCGGTGCGCCCTTGAGCATGGTCTCCTGCGCGTAGCGTTTCTGCGTCTCGGCGCGGTTGCCGGTGAGACCGGTGCCGTCATTGCCGACCACCCGGCACACCACGATCTCGCCGTTGATCGCTGCGGCTTCCTCGTCATCCCGGCATTCGCGCAGGTCCGCCTGGCTCGGCTCGTTGCGCGGCACGGTGACCATCAGGTTGACGCGCGGGGGCTGCTGCGGGGCGGGCGCGGCGGCCGGCGCTGTCGCACTGCTGTCATCCTGCGCCGCCACAGGCGCGGCGGAAATCATCGTCCATCCGAGCGTCAGCGCCGACAGGGCGTGACGAAAACAGGGCAGGACCGGCGTGGCATTGCTCGACAAACCCGTCTCCATCCGCTTAAGCGCCGGGGGCAATTTCATAGGTGGCTGCGTGCAGCATGCTCACCAGACCAACAGGGGGCTGAATTTCCCATGAACTCCGCGACCGATACCCAGCTTGATGTGGCCGCACAAGCCGCCAGCGACAATGCCATCCAGCGCGTGCTGGTGCTCGAGATGGTGCGCGTCACCGAAGCGGCGGCGATTGCCGCGGCGCAGCTGGTCGGGCGCGGCGACGAGAAGGCGGCGGATGCTGCCGCCGTCGCGGCGATGCGCAAGGCCTTCGACAACCTCTACATCGACGGCACCGTGGTGATCGGCGAGGGCGAGCGCGACGAGGCGCCGATGCTGTTCATCGGCGAGAAGGTCGGCATGGGCAAGGGCCCGAAGATCGACATCGCGCTCGATCCGCTCGAAGGCACCACCATCACCGCCAAGGCCGGCCCCAACGCGCTCGCCGTGCTGGCGGCGGCGGAAGAAGGCTGCCTGCTCAACGCGCCCGACGTCTACATGGACAAGCTCGCGGTCGGCCCGGGCTATCCCGAAGGCATCATCGACCTGGCCAAGTCGCCGACCGAGAATGTCATGGCGGTCGCCAATGCCAAGGGCGTGAAGCCGTCGGACATCAACGTCTGCGTGCTCGACCGCCCGCGCCATGCCGAGCTGATCGCCGAGCTGCGCAGCATCGGCTGCGGGGTGGTGCTGATCGGCGACGGCGACGTGGCCGGCGTGATCGCGGTCACCGATGAGGAGACCACGGTCGACATGTACATGGGCCAGGGCGGCGCGCCCGAGGGCGTTCTTGCCGCGGCGGCGCTGCGCTGCGTCGGCGGGCAGTTCAACGGCCGCCTCGTGTTCCGCAACGATGACGAAAAGGCCCGCGCCCGCAAGTGGGGGATCGAGGACCTCAACCGCATCTACAAGCTCGAGGACCTCGCCAAGGGCGACTGCATCTTCGCCGCGACCGGCGTGACCGACGGCTCGCTGCTCGACGGCGTGAAGCGCCGCCGCAAGCCGACCGGCGAGACGATCCTCACCACCGAAAGCGTGGTGATGCGCGCGTCGAGCGGCACGGTGCGCTGGATCCGGGGCGAGCACCGGATCGGGTAAGCGGCGGGGAAGGGCCGCCGGTGCCGCAGGCGCAGCGGTCTTCCGCACCCCGAATAGGGAACGCGCGGTGGATTCGGGGCGAACACCGGATCGGGTAAGCGGCGGGGAAGGGCCGCCGGTGCCGCAGGCGCAGCGGTCTTCCGCACCCCGAACAGGGAACGCGCGGTGGATTCGGGGCGAGCACCGCATCGGGTAAGCGGCGGGGAAGGGCCGCCGCCGCCGGCACGTCGGTCGGGGTGCGTGTAATGCCAGTTTGCACCCTGCATTGGGGCTGTCCCCATGCAGAAGGTGCACGGGTAGTCCATGGACTGTCCCTCACCGCCTTCCTTGGCCGCCGAGCCGCTGCCAATCAGCTATATCCTGCCGATCGCGGCCGCCTTTCCGCAGACGCGCGCACTGACCGGCTATCTGCGGCGACTCAGCCGGCAGGTGGACGAGGTGATCGTCGTCGACGGCTCTCCCGCTGATGTCTTCGAGGCGCACGATGCGGCCTGGAGCGGGCACGTTCGGCACTTGCGGCCTCTATGTCCCACCCCCAACGGCAAGGTCGGCGGGGTTGTCACCGGTATCTTCGCTGCGCGCCACGAGCATGTGGTGATCGCCGACGACGATGTGCGATACCGCCGCGCGGAGCTCTCGCGTCTTGTGGGATTGCTCGCACAGGCGGATGTCGTGCGACCGCAGAACTGGTTTCATCCGCTCCCCTGGCATGCGCGGTGGGACACTGCGCGAAGCCTCCTGAACCGTCTTTCGGGTGGCGATTGGCCCGGCACACTGGGGTTGCGCCGGTCACGTTTCCTCGCCGCCGGCGGCTATGCTGGCGATGTTCTGTTCGAGAACCTTGAACTGGTCCGCACGATCGAGGCGGTAGGCGGCCGGGAGATCGTGGCCTGCGATCTGTTCGTGGTCCGCCGTCCGTCCACCGCGGCGCATTTCCGCAACCAGCGGGTGCGGCAGGCCTATGACGAACTGGCCCGACCGCGCCGGCTTGTCGCCCAGTTGGCAATTTTGCCGCTGGCGGTGGCCCTGACCCGAAAGCGAAGGTTCGGCGCACTTGCGTTGCTTGCCGCCGGATCGGTGGTGGCAGCAGAGGCCGGCCGGCGCAGGGGCGAGGCGCGGACCGCGTTTCCCGCCACCAGCGCGCTGTGGGCGCCTGCATGGATCGCGGAACGGGCGGTCACGGCGTGGCTGGCACTCGGCACGCGGCTGCTGCTGGGCGGCGTGCGTTACCATTCGGGGCGTCTCGCACGCAGCGCAACATCCCGGGCAGATCTGGCGGCCCGCCACGCGCGCTGACGGGCTGCGCGTCGTCCGGCCGAGCGGGCGCGCCCCGCCCCGGGCCGCCTCAGGCGGTGCCTGCCGCCATTCCTGGCTTCAGCACCACCTTGGTCCAGCTGTCCTGTGCTTCCTTGAAGCACTTGTAGCCGTCCGCCGCCTCCTCCAGCGGGAGGCGGTGGCTGATGAGGAAGGTGGTGTCGATCTCGCCTCCCTCGATCTTGGCCAGCAGGTCCGCCATGTAGCGCTGCACATGGGTCTGGCCGGTGCGCAGTTGCAGGCCCTTCTCCATTACCGCGCCCAGCGGGAACTTGTCGGTCATTCCGCCATAGACGCCGGGCACCGACACCCGCCCGCCGAAGCGCACGGCGAGGATCGCCTGCTTCAGGGCGCTCGCCCGGTCGGCGCCGATGCCGACCTTCTGCTTGGCGATGTCGATCACGTTGTCGACCGCGAAGCCGTGGGATTCCATGCCGACCGCATCGATCACCGCATCGACCCCGATCCCGCCGCTCATCTCCATCAGCGCCTCGCGCACGTCGGTGAGGCGGAAGTTGATGGTCTCCGCGCCGAGCTGCTTGGCCAGCTCCAGCCGGTGGGGGTAGTGGTCGATCGCGATCACCCGCGCCGCCCCCATCGCGATCGCCGACTGGATCGCGAACAGGCCCACCGGCCCGCAGCCCCATACCGCGACCGTATCGTCGGGCTGGATCTCGGCGTTCTCGGCCGCCATCCACCCGGTCGGGAGGATGTCGGAGAGGAACAGCACCTTCTCGTCGTCGAGGTGGTCCGGCACCACGATCGGGCCGACATCGGAGAAGGGCACGCGGACATACTCCGCCTGCCCGCCGGAATAGCCGCCGGTCATGTGCGAATAGCCGAAGATGCCCGCCATCGGGTGGCCGTAGAGCTTCTCGGACATGTCCTGCTTCTCGACCGGGTTGGAGTTCTCGCAGGCGCTGAACTGGGTGATGCGGCAGTGGAAGCAGCCGCCGCAGCTGATGGTGAAGGGCACCACCACGCGCTGGCCCTTCTGCAGGGTGCTGTCGGTGCCGGTCTCCACCACCTCGCCCATGAATTCGTGGCCGAGAATGTCGCCCGGGCGCATCGCCGGGATCACCCCGTCATAGAGGTGCAGGTCGCTGCCGCAGATCGCGGTCGATGTGACGCGGATGATCGCGTCGCGCGGGTTGACGATCTCGGGATCGGGGACGGTCTCGACGCTGACCTTCTGGGTGCCTTGCCATGTCAGAGCGCGCATCAGCGGGCCTCCTTTTCTGTCGGTAGGTCGGCGCAGGTGCGCGCCGAGGTGGCGATCTCGCCGGCTTCCATCAGCATCTTGAGCCGCTTGAGATCGTGCCGCGCCTGCAGTTCGGGGCTGCGGCGCGCGAGGGTGGCGATCATGTCGCCGATCACGCCGCCCTTGGGCTTGTAGGCGACGATCAGGCCGACCCGGGTGCCGCGGTCGCCGGGCGCGTCCTCGAAGGTGACGCGGCCCTCGGTGTCGATCTCGCTGTCTTCGGTGGAGCGCCACGCGATCAGCTCGCCGTCGACCTCGCGGGCGATCCGCGTGTCGACCGCGTAGACCTTTCCGGCCGGCGCGCGGATGTGCCAGGTGTTGTGGCCGGGCTCGCCGCCGGGCTCGATGCGGTCGAGGTTCGCCATGAAGCGCGGCAGGTTCTGGAAATCGCGCCAGAAGGCGAACAGCTCGGCCCGCGGGCGGGCGATGGTGACGGTGCGGCCGACCACGTGATAATCGCCGAAGCTGGCGCGGCGGGCGGTGTGGCCGGGGGCGCTGTCGTGCTCGCCGCGCATCTCGCGCCGCTTGCGTGCGGCTGCGGTGCCCACCGCCAGAGGGATGGCGGCAAGGCCGATCCCCGCAAGGGCGAAATAGGGCCATTTGGCTGGGCTTTCGTGGCGCATGGTTCCTCCGGGGGCTGGGCATGGACGCAGGCTGGCGCGATCCATGTACGAAGCCGGAGGATGGCACGCGCAGGGGGCGCTGCCCGTAACCTGCATTATCCGCGAAGCGCGCGCTGACCGGCGGGAGGCGCAGCCCGTCCCGCCGGACGCACGTCCGGTTATGGTGCGGCGATGATCGCGGCTTCGATCCGGTCGGTGGTCTGGCCCGTCAGGGTCTTGGCAATCTCGCCCACGAGACGGTCGGTCAGTTCGGTGTGATAGTGCTGGCGCATTTCGCCCAGCGTCTTCGGGTCGGCGATGACGAGCAGGGCTTCGATATCGCCGGCGATCGCCCGGGCATTGAGCCATTCGGCCGCCGCCGCGCCATGGGCAAGCTCGCCGAGATCAGTGCTGTCGGGCTTCCGGCCGGAATCCTGATGCCGCACCCCGGCGCTGAAATTGGTGGGGTCGAGTTCGGGCTTGCCTTCCTCCGACAGCTTCGGCTCGAACATCTGGCCCGCGTTGCGAAACAGCGTGAAGTGCTCGCCGTCAACCAGAGCGATGTGGGCGTTGTGAGGCAATTTCATGGTGGGCGTCCTTCGTTGTCGTTTTGCGTGATCGCCCCCGAATGCGGACAGCCTAACAGAAAAGCCCCGGAGGCGTGAACCTCCGGGGCTTCCTGTTGTCGGACCGCAAGGTCAGCCGAGCCCTTCGACAGGCTCAGGCATGCTTAGAAGCCCATGCCGCCCATGTCGGGCATCGCGGGGGCGGCCGGCTTGTCTTCCGGACGCTCGACGATCGCCGCTTCGGTGGTGATCAGCAGGCCGGCAACCGAGGCCGCGTCCTGCAGCGCGGTGCGAACGACCTTGGTCGGGTCGATCACGCCGGCCTTCACCAGGTTCTCGTAGGTGTCGGTCGCGGCGTTGAAGCCCTGGGTCTCGTCATTCTCGCGCAGCAGGTTGCCCGCGACGACCGCGCCATCGTGGCCGGCGTTCTGGGCGATCTGCTTGATCGGGGCGGTGATCGCCTTGCGGATGATGTCGATGCCGCGGGTCTGGTCCTCGTTCGCGCCCTTGAGGCCTTCGAGGGCCTTGGTGGCGTAGAGCAGCGCGGTACCGCCGCCCGGAACGATGCCTTCTTCCACCGCAGCGCGGGTCGCGTGGAGGGCGTCGTCGACGCGGTCCTTGCGCTCCTTCACTTCGACTTCGGTCGCACCGCCGACCTTGATCACGGCCACGCCGCCGGCGAGCTTGGCGAGACGCTCCTGGAGCTTCTCGCGGTCGTAGTCGCTGGTGGTGTTGTCGATCTGGGTGCGGATCTCGGCGACGCGCGCCTTGATGTCGTCAGCCGAACCGGCGCCGTCGACGATGGTGGTGTTGTCCTTGTCGATCGAGACCTTCTTGGCCTGCCCGAGCATGCCGACGGTGACGTTCTCGAGCTTGATGCCGAGGTCTTCGCTGATCATCTCGCCCTTGGTGAGGATCGCGATGTCCTGCAGCATCGCCTTGCGGCGATCGCCGAAGCCCGGAGCCTTGACGGCCGCGACCTTGAGGCCGCCGCGCAGCTTGTTGACCACGAGGGTCGCCAGCGCTTCGCCTTCGATGTCCTCGGCGATGATGAGGAGCGGACGGCCCGACTGCACCACGGCTTCGAGGATCGGCAGCATCGACTGCAGGTTCGACAGCTTCTTCTCGTGGATCAGGATGTAGGGGTTATCCAGTTCCACGGTCATCTTGTCGGGGTTGGTGATGAAGTAGGGCGACAGGTAGCCGCGGTCGAACTGCATGCCTTCGACGACATCGAGCTCGAACTCGAGGCCCTTGGCTTCCTCGACGGTGATCACGCCTTCCTTGCCGACCTTTTCCATGGCTTCGGCGATCTTCTCGCCGACTTCACGGTCGCCGTTGGCCGAGATGATGCCGACCTGCGCGATTTCCGAGCTGTCCGACACGTCCTTGGAACGGGCCTTGAGGTTCTCGACGACAGCGAGCACGGCCTGATCGATACCGCGCTTGAGGTCCATCGGGTTCATGCCGGCCGCGACCGACTTCATGCCTTCGGTCACGATCGCCTGGGCGAGCACGGTGGCGGTGGTGGTGCCGTCACCGGCAGCATCGTTCGCCTTCGAGGCCACTTCGCGCAGCATCTGCGCGCCCATGTTCTCGTACTTGTCCTTGAGCTCGATTTCCTTGGCGACGCTCACACCGTCCTTGGTGATGCGCGGCGCGCCGAAGCTCTTGTCGATGACGACGTTGCGGCCCTTGGGGCCGAGGGTCACCTTGACGGCGTTGGCGAGGATATCGACGCCGCGCAGAATGCCTTCACGGGCTTCGCGGCCGAACTTCACGTCCTTGGCAGCCATTTCGTTTCTCCTGAGATTGGGTTGTTCTTGAAAGGGAAGAAGGGGTCAGGCGGTCAGCCGACGATCCCCATGATGTCGCTTTCCTTCATGATCAGCAGGTCTTCGCCGTTGATCTTGACTTCGGTGCCCGACCACTTGCCGAACAGCACGCGGTCGCCGACCTTGACGTCGAGCGGGATGCGGTCGCCGTCGTCGTCACGGGCGCCGTCGCCCACGGCGATCACTTCGCCTTCGCTCGGCTTTTCCTGGGCGCTGTCGGGGATGATGATGCCGCCAGCGGTCTTCTGGTCGGCTTCGATGCGACGGACCACGACGCGGTCGTGCAGCGGACGAAATGCCATGTGTATGACCTTTCCTGAATTGGACTAGGGGTTGCTTGGCACTCTCCCCTCGAGAGTGCCAACGAGCGGCCATTTGGTCGCAGGGCGGGAATGATTCAACCCCCGTTCAGGCAAAAAATTTCGCGGGCCGTGCGTTTTCAGGGGCGGGGTGGTCAGCGCGGGCGGGCTCGGTTATCCAGCCCCGCACATTCCCAGGGAACCACGCCGCACGATGACTGCCCCCAAGCTTCCGCCCCGCCTGTCCGCCACGCTGAGCGAGGAGATCAACGTCGCCGCCGAGATGTGGTTGTGGCTCAAGACCAACCTTGCCCATCTGACCGGCGCCATGGCGGTGCTCGTCATCGGCGTGATCCTCGCCCGCGTGCTGTCGAAATGGGCCGACCGGGCTCTGACCGGATCGGAGCGGATCGAGCCGACCGTGGCGCGCTTCCTCAGCAACATCGTCAAATATGCGCTGTGGGTGGTGGTGGCGATCACCGTGCTCACCCAGTTCGGGGTGCAGACCACCAGCATCATCGCCGCGCTCGGCGGCCTTGCGCTGGCGGTGGGCCTCGCGCTCCAGGGCACGCTGTCGAACGTCGCGGCAGGGGTGATGATCCTCATTCAGCGGCCCTTCCGCGTGGGCGAGGCGATCACCGCGGGCACCGTCAACGGGGTGGTGCAGGGCATCGGCCTGTTCACCACCGAGGTGCTCCAGCACGACGGGCTCTACGTGATGGTTCCCAACAACGAGCTGTGGAACAAGCCCATCGTCAACTTCTCGCGGATGCCGACGCGGCGGTTCGAGCTGCTGATCGGCATCGGCTACGACGACAGCATCGAGACCGCGCGGGCGGAACTGCTGGCGCTGGCGGGGGCCGATGCGCGGGTGCTGGCGGAGCCCGCGCCGGTGGTGTTCGTTTCGGCGCTGGCCGACAGCGCGGTGACGATGGGCCTCAGGGTGTGGTGCAACACCTCCGACTATCTCGCCCTGTCATGGGCCCTGACCGAGGCGGCCAAGCAGCGGTTCGACGAGAAGGGCATCACCATCCCCTTCCCGCAGCGCGAGGTGCGGGCGCTTCCGGTGAGATCCTAACCCCGCGTCAGCCCCAGCGCGTCGCGCCGGTGCCAGCGCCAGATCAGCCCGGCGGCGGCGAAGAACAGCCCCGTCGCGAGCCCGATCCACACCCCCGTCCCCTCGAGCGGGGTGAAGAAGCCGAGCCCCAGCGACAGGCCGATGCCGGGCAGCCAGTAGGAAAAGATCGCGATCCACATCGGCACGCGGGTGTCCTGCAAGCCCCTGAGCGCCCCCGCGGCGACGGCCTGCACCCCGTCGGCCAGCTGGAAGATCGCCGCCAGCACGAGGTATTGCAGCGCGAAGCCCACCAGCGCGGCATTGGCGGCGGCGTCGGGGTCGACAAAAATGCGCAGCAGCCATTCGGGGGCGAGGATCATCGCGCCGGCGGTGAGGCTCATGAACCCCGCGCCGATCGCCAGCGCCACCCATCCCGCCCGGCCCGCGCCGAGCGGATCGCGTGCGCCGAAGTGGTAGCCGACCCGGATCGCGGCGGCCTGTCCGACGCCGAAGGGCACCTGGAAGGCGAGGCTAGCAAGCTGGAGCGCGACCGTGTGCCCGGCCAGCTCCGCCGCGCCGAAGCGCCCCATCAGGAACGCCGCCGCGCCGAAGATCCCCGCCTCGGCGGTGATGGTGAGCGCGATCGGCGTGCCGATGCGGGCGATCTGTTTCAGCCGGGCCCAGTCGGGCGACCAGAGCCGCCCGAATATGCGATAGCGGTGCAGCCGCGGGTCGAGCCGGATCGCCAGCACATAGGCGCCGAGCGTGAAGAACGCGGTGATGATCGTCGCCACCGCCGCACCGGCAAGGCCCATTGCGGGCGCACCGAGCTCGCCGAAGATGAAGGCGTAGTTGGCGATGGCATTCACGAAGATGCCGAGCCCGGTGATCGCCGTGGCAAAGATCGGGCGGCCCAGCGCCGAGACGAAGTTGCGCAGCACCGACGACAGCAGCATCGGCACCATCGAGAACACGATCACGGTGTTGTACTGGTTGGCGAGCGCGATGATCCCCGGCTGCTGGCCCGAGACGCGCATGATTGGATCGAGCATCAGGCACAGCCCCGTGCCGCCGATCCCCGCGATCACCGCCAGCCACAGCGCCATGCGCACCGAGCGCCGCACCGGCCGCAGCGCAGGCGCGCGCGCGCCGACCGCCTCGGCGATCAGCGGCGCGACCGCGCCCGTCAGGCCCGTCAGCGCCCAAAGCACCAGCCCGAACAGCGACACCGCCAGCGCCGATGCCGCAAGCTCCTGTTCGCCGAGGCGGGCGATGAAGATCACGTCGACGGCATAGGTCAGCATCTGCAGCAGGTTGGCAGCCGCCAGCGGCCCCGCGATCCCGAGGGTCGCGCGCAGTTCCTGCCGCCAGCCGGGCGTTTCGAGAGTGATGGCCTGTTGCATGGTCGTATCGGTGCCTGCCGTCAGGCAAGCCGGCCCGGATAGGCGCAGGGGTGATTCGGGGAAAGCGCAAAAGCCGCAAGCGGGTGCCGGTGCCGCTTCCCGGGAGGACAGGTTCCGGGAATTGTCAGGATCCGGGCGCAAGTCACGGATTTGCGACGATGAGAACGTTCGCGGCAGCGACCATGGCAGCCCTGCGGGAACGATCATTCAACCTGCGGATGCTCGTCAGGGATGCAACAAATCCTGCAATTTCGGATATATTTTTGCGATCCGCGGGGGCGGGAAAGCGGTGCGTGATGCCGCTTCCGGCCGGATTTCCGATGATCGAACCGGGATGCGGCGCACTCCCGAACCCGTGATCGGCGCCAACCTGCCTGCGGTCTCAGTCGAGCCACTTGCGACGGCGATGGGTGTCGTCGACCCGGCGCGCGGCGGGGCTGACGGCCAGTGCCACCATGACGAAGCCGATCTGGAGAAGATAGAATCTCTCGCCCAGCACCCCTGCCACCATCAGACCCGTCGTGCCCAGCATCCCGAGGGTCGCGGCGATGCAGATGAAGAGGAAGATGTTGTAGCGGCGGTGCTTCTCGGCGACCGGCAGCGGCACGCCTCCGCGCTGGCCTTCCGCCAGCCGCGCGGCCACGCGGCGCCGCCAGCGCCGCAAGGCGACTTCGTAGGCCACGTCATTGGCGAGGTTGAGCGCCAGCAGCGGCAAGATCATCAGGAGCACCGCCGCCGGCATGGCTATGCCGCTGATGTGCGAAGGCAGGAACCACCCGAGCAGCATCGGGACGCCGATCAGTGCGGCGAAGATCGTGCTATGGCTGGGCAGGGTCACAAAGCCCGGTCCCAGCAGGCGCTCGACGATGGCGTTACCCTGGGCCTCGAGCATCGCCGCCTCGTCGGAGAGGATGTGGTACGGGGTGCCACCGGGGCCGTAGAACAGCCAGCCGGCCTCGCTGTCGCGGATCCAGCGCGAGATTCTGGCGCCCTGGGTTTCGCGGAAGATCTGCTTTTCCTGTTCGCTGCGCATTGCGACAAGCTACGGCAAACAGGTAAAAAAAGGGCGACGCCATCGCTGGCGCCGCCCCTTTTGCGTCGATCCGAAAGATCGGCGACGAAGAGCTTACTTGAGCTCGACGGTGCCGCCGGCTTCCTCGATCTTCTTCTTGATGTCTTCGGCTTCGGCCTTCGACACGCCTTCCTTGACGGCCTTCGGCGCGCCTTCGACGAGCGCCTTGGCTTCGGTCAGGCCGAGGCCGGTGATGGCGCGGACTTCCTTGATGACCTGGATCTTCTTCCCGCCGTCGCCGGTCAGGATGACGTCGAATTCGGTCTGCTCTTCGGCAGCCGGGGCATCGGCAGCGCCGCCCGGGGCGGCAGCCACGGCGACCGCGGCAGCAGCGGAAACGCCCCACGCTTCTTCAAGCGCCTTGGCGAGTTCGGCAGCTTCGAGCACGGTCAGCTGCGACAGTTCTTCAACAAGCTTGGCAATATCGGCCATGATGGTTCACTCCAAAATTGTGGCGGGACGAATGTGTCCCAACAGATTGTTTCGTCTGGCGAAAAGCGTCTCTTACGCTGCGTCCTTTTCCGCGTAGGCGGCGAAAACACGGGCGACCTTGGCAGCGGGGGCGGTAACGACCTGGGCGATCTTCGTCGCCGGGGCGTTGACCAGACCGATGAGCTTGGCGCGCATCTCGTCGAGGCTGGGCATCGTGGCGAGCGCCTTGATGCCGGCTTCGTCGAGCACGACCGAACCCAGCGACCCGCCGACGATTTCGAGCTTGTCGTTCGACTTGGCGAAATCGACAGCGGCCTTGGCAGCCGCGACCGGGTCCTTCGACCAGGCCAGCCCGACCGGGCCGGTGAGCATGTCACCGAGCCCGACATAGTCGGTGTTCTCGAGGGCGAGCTTGGCGAGACGGTTCTTCGCAACCTTGTAGGACGCACCAGCTTCGCGCATCTTCCCGCGCAGGTCGGTGGACTGGGCCACCGTCATGCCGAGGTTGCGGGTGACGACCACCACGCCGACCTCGGAGAAGACCGCATTGAGCTGGGCAACCGCGTCGGCTTTCTGCGAACGATCCATGCCATACTCCTTCACATTTGATCGCGGCGGGAATGGCTCCCCGGTCGCGACCGGCTACGTTGTGTCCGCGCGCGGAAGCCATGCGGCTCCGACGCGCGGGCGAGTCCGTCGATAGGGAAGGAGGGTGTGCCATCGGGCACGTGCAAGGCGTCCACGTTGGCGTGGGCCCCTCGCGTAAATCTCGTTTCCCCGTCTAGGCTGGAGATTAAGACCGGCAGATCCCGGTCACCAACTGTCTCGGACGGATGACGCGGCAAAGGCACGAGGCCCGCCGGTCGGGGCGGGCCTCTATAAGAACGCACGGCAAAGTCAAGCCGATTGCGGTTCAGTTCTCCTCGGCGCGATATCCCAGCAGGTCGCCCGGCTGGCACTCCAGCTCGCGGCAGATCGCGGCGAGGGTGGAGAAGCGGATCGCCTTGGCCTTGCCGGTCTTGAGGATCGACAGGTTGGCGAGGGTGAGGCCCACGCGCTCGGCCAGTTCGGTCAGCGTCATGCGGCGGGCGTAGAGCAGGTCGTCCAGTTTGACCATGATGCGGGCTCCTTCGATGTCGTCCATGCTGGGGGGCATCACACGGTCCCTTCCAGATCTTCGCGCATTGCCGCGCCGTGGCGGAACACCCGGGCGAGGATGAACAGGACGAGCACCATGAGGATGCCGGTGATGTCGAAGGCATCCCCTTCTAGCCGCAGGTCGACATCGTCGAGCTCCTGCGCCCACTCGGCGATCACCAGCGCCAGCGCGACCAGCGGCCAGGTCAGCAGTTGCGAGGCGAGCAGCAGCCAGGCCATCGCGCTCAACCGCTCGGCATTGACCGGGACGAAGGGATCGCCCGCGCCCACCGTGTCGATGATCGCGCGCAGCTTGCCGAAGAACACGAACAGCGCCGCGAGGATCATGAACATGATGCCCAGCAGCCCGATCAGCGGCAGCATGGGGATTTCGCCGAGCGGCATCGGGCTGCCCGCCCTGACCCCTTCGAGCACCGCGTCCTCGAAGAAGATCAGGGCCGGCACGGCGATGGCGAGGGCGAGCGCGCCGACGGCCATTGCCGCCTGGAGCAGGATCGTCACGACCTTGCCGGACAGCAGCAGCAGGTCGTTTCCGGGAGCGTTCATGGCAGGTCTCCTTGGCGGATCGCGGGTCAGGCGATGACCGGCAGGTCGATCGCGGCCGGCACGGCGGCCTCGGCCGGCGGGACGGTGACGATCACGCCGATCGACGCGAGCGAGAGGGCGAGAGCGGCAATGGCGGCGAAGGCCGTGTTCTGGAAGCGGGTCATATCGTTTTCCTTTTGGGGGCACATCGTGATTCGATAAGGAGTGTCTAAACCGAGTCGCGGCTTATCGTCAATCAATAATATTGAAAAACGATATTGGCCGCGTCGTTTTGCGGTAAGGCCTTAGCGCCGGCGCTCCACCGGGCGCACCCGCATTGACATCGCCGGGGGGCGCTCCTACATCGCACGCTCTTGCCCGCTTCGAGCAAGACCGATTCATGCGCGGGGATCGGTCACCGGATGGAAGCGGCGACAGGCCATTTATCGCGACGCACATTGGGAGGCTGCTGCCGGCACCGCTTGAAAGGCGGAGTTGGGCATGCGGCTTTTGCGCGTTGCACATGGCCCCCCTTTCGCGTGGAACGAAGCGATTTTTCCCGTCCGCGCGAGCACCTCTCGCGCGGCCCAATTGAAGAGGCACGACCCCTCCATGGCCACCAAGGCGAAGCCGCCCGTCACCCGCAGCCGCAAGGCGCAAGGGACCGCCAAGAAGCGCATCCGCAAGATCTTCGGCGACATCCACGAAGTGGTGCAGATGCCGAACCTGATCGAGGTTCAGCGCGAAAGCTACGAGCAGTTCCTGCGCTCGGACAAGGCCACGGGCTATGTCTCGGGCCTCGAGAAGACCCTGCGTTCGGTCTTCCCGATCCGCGACTTCGCCGGCACCGCCGAGCTCGATTTCGTGCATTACGAGCTCGAGGAGCCCAAGTACGACACCACCGAGTGCCGTCAGCGCGGCATCACCTATGCCGCCCCGATGAAGGTGACCCTGCGCCTCATCGTGTTCGAGGTGGACAGCGAAACCGAAACCCGCTCCGTCCTCGATATCAAGGAGCAGGACGTCTACATGGGCGACATGCCGCTCATGACCGAGAACGGCACCTTCATCATCAACGGCACCGAGCGCGTGATCGTCTCGCAGATGCACCGTTCGCCGGGCGTGCTGTTCGACCATGACCGCGGCAAGACCCACTCCTCGGGCAAGCTGCTGTTCGCTGCCCGCGTGATTCCCTACCGCGGCTCGTGGCTCGATTTCGAGTTCGACGCCAAGGACATCGTCAACGTCCGCATCGACCGCAAGCGCAAACTGCCGGTCACCGCGCTGCTCTATGCCCTCGGCCTCGATGCCGAGGACATCCTCGGCTATTTCTACAACACCGTGACCTGGGAGCGCGCCAAGGACGGGTGGAAGATCCCCTTCGTGGCCGAACAGTGGCGCGGCGCCAAGCCGGCCTTCCCGCTGGTCGATGCCGCCACCGGCGAGGAAATTTTCCCCGCCGGCCAGAAGATCAGCCCGCGTGCGGCCAACAAGGCCGCCAAGGATGGCCTGACCGAACTGCTGCTTCCCACCGAGGAAGTCGTCAGCCGCTATGCCGCCGCCGACATGATCGACGAAAGCACCGGCCGCATCTACATCGAAGCAGGCGATGAAGTGACGCTGGAGCACATCGAGACCCTCGACAAGGCCGGCGTCGACCGCCTGCCGCTGCTCGACATCGACGAGATCAACACCGGCCCCTGGATCCGCAACACGCTCAAGGCCGACAAGGCCGAGAACCGCGACGAGGGCCTAGAGGCGATCTACAAGGTCATGCGTCCGGGCGAACCGCCGACGAAGGAAACCGCCGAGGCGCTGTTCGAAGGCCTGTTCTTCGATGCCGAACGCTATGACCTTTCTGCCGTGGGCCGCGTGAAGCTCAACATGCGTCTCGGCCTCGAGTGCGAGGACACCGTCACCACGCTGCGCAAGGAAGACATCCTCGCGGTGGTGAAGGAGCTCGTCGGCCTCAAGGACGGCAAGGGCGAAGTCGACGACATCGACAACCTCGGCAACCGCCGCGTGCGTTCGGTGGGCGAGCTGCTGGAGAACCAGTACCGCGTCGGCCTGCTGCGCATGGAGCGCGCCGTGAAGGAGCGCATGAGCTCGGTCGACGTGTCGACCGTGATGCCGAACGACCTCATCAACGCCAAGCCCGCCGTGGCTGCGGTGCGCGAGTTCTTCGGTTCCTCGCAGCTCTCGCAGTTCATGGACCAGACCAACCCGCTCTCGGAAGTCACTCACAAGCGCCGCGTCTCGGCGCTCGGGCCGGGTGGTCTGACCCGCGAGCGCGCCGGCTTCGAAGTGCGCGACGTTCACCCGACGCACTATGGCCGCATCTGCCCGATCGAGACGCCGGAAGGCCCGAACATCGGTCTGATCAACTCGCTCGCGAGCTTCAGCCGCGTCAACAAGTACGGCTTCATCGAGACCCCCTACCGCAAGGTCATCGACGGCAAGGTCACGGGCGACGTGATCTACCTGTCGGCGATGGAGGAGCAGAAGCACACCGTCGCGCAGGCCTCTGCCGAGCTCAATGAAGACGGCAGCTTCGTGGAAGAGCTGGTTTCGGCGCGTCACAACGGCGACAACCTGATGGCCCCGCGCGAGCACATCACGCTGATGGACGTCAGCCCCAAGCAGCTCGTCTCGGTCGCGGCCTCGCTCATTCCGTTCCTGGAAAACGACGACGCCAACCGCGCGCTGATGGGCTCGAACATGCAGCGTCAGGCCGTGCCGCTCGTGAAGGCGGAAGCGCCGTGGGTCGGCACCGGCATGGAAGAGACCGTGGCGCGCGATTCGGGCGCTGCGATCGCGGCCAAGCGCGGCGGGATCGTCGACCAGGTCGACGCGACCCGCATCGTGATCCGCGCGATCGGCGATGTCGAACCCGGCCAGTCGGGCGTCGACATCTACACGCTGCAGAAGTTCCAGCGTTCGAACCAGAACACATGCATCAACCAGCGTCCGCTGGTGAAGGTGGGCGACGTGATCGAGGCCGGCGACATCATCGCCGACGGCCCTTCGACCGATCTGGGCGAGCTGGCGCTCGGCAAGAACAGCCTCGTCGCGTTCATGCCGTGGAACGGCTACAACTACGAAGACTCGATCCTGATCAGCGAACGCATCGTGAAGGACGACGTCTTCACCTCGATCCACATCGAGGAGTTCGAGGTCATGGCCCGCGACACCAAGCTCGGGCCGGAGGACATCACCCGCGACATTCCCAACGTCGGCGAGGAAGCCCTGCGCAACCTCGACGAGGCGGGCATCGTCTACATCGGTGCCGAAGTGCACCCGGGCGACATCCTCGTCGGCAAGATCACCCCCAAGGGTGAATCGCCGATGACCCCGGAAGAGAAGCTCCTGCGCGCGATCTTCGGCGAAAAGGCGAGCGACGTGCGCGACACCTCGCTGCGTCTGCCCCCGGGCGTCGCCGGCACGGTGGTCGAGGTGCGCGTGTTCAACCGTCACGGGATCGAGATCGACGATCGTACCCGTGCGATCCAGAACGAGGAAATCGAACGCCTCCGGAAGGACGCCGCAGACGAGCGCAACATCCTCAACCGCGCGACCTACAACCGCCTGCGCGACATGCTCGTCGGCCAGACCGCTTCGGCCGCGCCGAAGGGCCTGAAGAAGGGCATCGAGATCACCGAGGCCGTTCTCGAGGATGTCGAGCGTCACGAATGGTTCAAGTTCGCGGTCGCCGATGACAGCCGTCAGGCGCAGATCGAGGCGGTGAAGAGCCAGTACGACGAAGCCGTCGCGCTGATCGACGCCAAGTTCCACGACCGCAAGGAGAAGCTGGAGCGTGGTGACGAGCTGGCTCCGGGCGTGCTCAAGATGGTCAAGGTCTTCGTCGCGGTGAAGCGCAAGCTGCAGCCGGGCGACAAGATGGCCGGCCGTCACGGGAACAAGGGCGTGATCAGCCGCATCCTGCCGGTCGAGGACATGCCGTTCCTCGAGGACGGGACCCCGGTCGACCTCGTGCTGAACCCGCTGGGCGTGCCTTCGCGTATGAACGTCGGGCAGATCTTCGAGACGCACCTCGGCTTTGCCGCCCGCGCGCTCGGCCACGAGATCAAGGGCCTGCTGGAGGATTGGCGCGCCGCCAACCCGAATGCGGCGCAGGACTATGCGGGCGTTGCTCCGCCTGCCGCGGTGCTCGAGCGTCTGAAGGACATCTACGGCGAGCAGTATGTCGAGGACCTCGAAAGCCGCTCGACCGCGGATATCGTGGAACTCGCGGGCAACCTTGCGGCCGGCGTGCCGATGGGGACCCCGGTGTTCGACGGCGCGCGCGAGGCGGACGTTTCGGACATGCTGGTGAAGGCGGGGATCGATTCCTCGGGCCAGAGCGTCCTCTATGATGGCCGCACCGGCGAGGCGTTCGACCGCAAGGTGACCGTGGGCATCATCTACATGCTCAAGCTCCACCACCTCGTCGACGACAAGATCCACGCGCGTTCGATCGGGCCCTACTCGCTCGTCACCCAGCAGCCGCTGGGCGGCAAGGCGCAGTTCGGCGGCCAGCGCTTCGGGGAAATGGAGGTCTGGGCGCTCCAGGCCTACGGCGCGGCCTACACCTTGCAGGAAATGCTGACGGTGAAGTCCGACGACGTGGTCGGCCGCACCAAGGTCTACGAGGCGATCGTCAAGGGCGACGACACCTTCGAGGCCGGCATTCCGGAGAGCTTCAACGTGCTCGTGAAGGAAATGCGCAGCCTCGGCCTCAATGTCGAACTGAAGTCGATCCTCGACGAGGATGACGACGGCGAGATGCTGGAGGCAGCGGAATAAGGGGCGCGGGGGCCTAGGTGCCCCCCGTCACCGCCGCAAACGAATTTCATCCCCCTAAGGGAACACAGTCATGAACGACCTGACCAAATTCACCAACCAGCTGGCGAAGCCCGAAACCTTCGACCAGATCCAGATCGGCATCGCCTCGCCGGAGCGCATCCGCTCGTGGTCCTATGGCGAGATCAAGAAGCCCGAGACGATCAACTACCGCACCTTCAAGCCGGAGCGTGACGGCCTGTTCTGCGCGCGCATCTTCGGCCCCGTGAAGGACTACGAGTGCCTGTGCGGCAAGTACAAGCGCATGAAGTACAAGGGCGTCGTCTGCGAAAAGTGCGGCGTCGAAGTGACCGTGACCAAGGTCCGCCGCGAGCGCATGGGCCACATCGAGCTGGCCGCGCCCGTCGCGCACATCTGGTTCCTGAAGTCGCTGCCCTCGCGCATCGGCCTGCTGCTCGACATGCAGTTGAAGCAGCTCGAGCGCGTGCTCTACTTCGAAAGCTACATCGTCACCGAGCCGGGCCTCACGCCGCTCGAGAAGTATCAGCTGCTCACCGAGGATGAACTCCTCGAGGCGCAGGACGAGTATGGCGAAGACGCCTTCACCGCCGACATCGGCGCCGAAGCCGTGCGCACCATGCTGATGCAGCTCGACCTCGAGGCCGAGCGCGATGCGCTGATGGACGAGCTCGCCACCACCAAGTCGGCGCTCAAGCCCAAGAAGATCATCAAGCGCCTCAAGGTCGTCGAGAGCTTCATCGAATCCGGCAACCGTCCGGAATGGATGATCCTCGAAGTGATCCCGGTCATCCCGCCCGAACTGCGCCCGCTGGTGCCGCTCGACGGTGGCCGCTTCGCGACCTCGGACCTCAACGACCTCTATCGCCGCGTCATCAACCGCAACAACCGTCTGAAGCGCCTCATCGAGCTGCGCGCGCCCGACATCATCGTGCGCAACGAAAAGCGCATGCTGCAGGAAGCGGTCGATGCCCTGTTCGACAACGGCCGCCGTGGCCGCGTCATCACCGGCGCCAACAAGCGTCCGCTGAAGTCGCTGTCCGACATGCTCAAGGGCAAGCAGGGCCGCTTCCGCCAGAACCTGCTCGGCAAGCGCGTCGACTATTCGGGCCGTTCGGTGATCGTGACCGGTCCGGAACTCAAGCTGCACCAGTGCGGGTTGCCCAAGAAGATGGCGCTCGAGCTGTTCAAGCCCTTCATCTACGCCCGCCTCGACGCCAAGGGTCTTTCCATGACCCTCAAGCAGGCCAAGAAGTGGGTCGAGAAGGAGCGCAAGGAAGTCTGGGACATCCTCGACGAGGTGATCCGCGAGCACCCGGTTCTCCTGAACCGCGCGCCGACGCTGCACCGTCTGGGCATCCAGGCCTTCGAACCCGTGCTGATCGAGGGCAAGGCGATCCAGCTTCACCCGCTGGTCTGCTCGGCCTTCAACGCCGACTTCGACGGTGACCAGATGGCGGTCCACGTGCCGCTGTCGCTGGAAGCCCAGCTCGAAGCGCGCGTGCTGATGATGTCGACCAACAACATCCTCTCGCCCGCCAACGGCA
>VFQN01000609.1_pt1 | contig 65443 bp, 58 predicted proteins | sample 3512371 | NCBI WGS metagenome assembly VFQN01 (sample SAMN10412370, study PRJNA504923) | tailings metagenome | isolation source: Replicate 2 from Balatoc abandoned mine | place: Philippines: Itogon, Benguet | collected 2017-08-28 | reverse complement strand
CCTGTACATTAGCCGTTGAATTGAATCAACATGAAAAAAGGCTACTGGAAAAGAACACTAACGATTTCTATTCTTACTGCGATGGGTGGAACGATTTTCCTCCCGGCATTACAGGCTCAAACAGGAGTAACCGGACTTACCCCCCAACAACTACAACCCGGTGGAGATACCGCAAAAATGGCATGGTTTGGCGATGCCAAGCTCGGTATTTTCATTCATTACGGGATGTATGCAGTAAACGGCGTAGACGAAAGCTGGAGTTTTCATAATAAGAAGATCAGTCACGCTGAGTACATGAAACAAATGAAGGGATTTACTGCCAGTAAATACAATCCGGATGCGTGGGCTGCTCTTATCAAGGAAAGTGGTGCCCGGTATGCCGTGATCACCACCAAACACCACGACGGACTCGCCCTTTGGAACACAGCCCAAAAACATTACAGCACAGTAAAAAACACACCCGCCAAAAGGGATTTGCTAACACCTTTTTTCCAGGCGCTGGATAAATACGGGCTTAAAAGAGGCGCTTATTTTTCTCTAATTGACTGGTCTTATCCTGATTATCCCGGATTTCTGAAGGATAGCAGTCGATATAAAGTTGCACAGGATACTGCCCGCTGGAGCCGTTTCAGCCGATTTAATAAAGCCCAGATCCAGGAAATCAGCCAGCAGTTCAAACCGGATCTCTGGTGGTTCGATGGTGATTGGGAGCATAGTGCTGAGGAATGGGATGCGGCCGGAATCCGGAAAATGATTCTGGAATCAAAGCCGGGTGCCATCATTAATTCCAGGTTGCAGGGTTATGGCGATTACGCTACACCCGAACAAAACACCCCGGTGCACCGTCCAAAGGGTCGCTGGTGGGAACTTTGCATGACCATCAATAACAATTGGGGATACCAACACAGTGATACCAACTGGAAGACGCCTGCGGAAATCATTTCAATTTTTGCAGACGCCATCGGCAGCGGTGGAAATTTGCTCCTGGATATTGGGCCGATGGAAGATGGCACTATCCCTCAGGAACAGGTTACTGTGCTGAAAGAGCTCGGCAAATGGAACCGCAAACATGAAGAAGCCATTTTCGGAACCCAGGGAGGTATGCCACACGGACATTTTTACGGTCCCTCTACGATTTCCAAAGATTCTACCAAATTGTACTTGTTTCTTGCAGGTAAGCCCTCAGGAACTGTTTGGATCAAAGGCCTGGTAAACAAGATCAAATCAATTCGGGTAGTAGGCACCGGACAGGAATTGTCGCATAAAGTAGTGGGTAAAATCTCCTGGAGCCAGGTGCCCGGACTGGTATATATTGACATTCCTGCCAACGTTAAGGACGATTATATGTCGGTGCTGGCCCTTGAACTGGAAGGTCCGATCAAATTATATGCAGGTCATGGCGGACTCTGATAGATGACATCTGCCACGGCGGAGTGAAATTCAGTATATTGTGGAAAAAATAGTGATAATCAAAGTGTCTTACTTTGATTTATCGAATTATTTGCATCAATTTTGCTGACATTATATCCTGACTAAAATCTTGACCTCAACAACATGGGATTATTCAACTTTCTGACCCAGGAAATTGCCATGGATCTGGGTACAGCCAATACCCTAATCATACATAACGATGAAATTGTAGTGAACGAACCTTCGATTGTTGCCCTCGACCGGAACAACCCGAAGAATGTGCTGGCCGTTGGCAAGCGTGCATTGATGATGCATGAAAAAACGCATGAAAGTATCCGCACGGTGAGGCCGCTGAAAGATGGAGTAATCGCCGACTTCAACGCCGCCGAGCTTATGATACGGGAAATGATCAAAATGATCTATCCTAAAAAACCGCTGTTCCCCCCCAGCTGGCGTATGATGATCTGTATCCCTTCTTCCATTACGGAGGTTGAGAAAAGAGCAGTACGTGACAGTGCGGAGCAGGCAGGAGCCAAGGAGGTTTATCTCATTCATGAACCAATGGCGGCAGCCCTGGGTATCGGTATTGATGTGGAAGAACCCGTTGGTAACATGATTATCGATATAGGCGGTGGTACCACCGGTATTACGGTTATTGCGCTGGCAGGTATCGTGTGCGATCAGAGTATTCGTATTGCCGGAGATGAATTCACGGCTGATATTATGGAAGCCCTGCGTCGTTATCACAGTCTGTTAATCGGTGAGCGTACTGCTGAGCAGATCAAGATCCAGATTGGTGCAGCGATGAAAGACCTTGACAATCCACCCGATGATATCCCGGTAAATGGTCGCGACCTGGTAACCGGGATCCCCAAGCAGATCATGGTGAGCTTCCAGGAAATTGCTGAGGCACTGGATAAGAGCATTTTTAAAATTGAAGAGGCCATCCTGAAAGCTTTGGAAACCACACCGCCCGAGCTGGCTGCTGATATCTACCGCAGAGGTTTGTATATCACCGGTGGTGGTGCCTTGCTACGCGGTCTGGATAAGCGATTGAGTCAGAAAATCAAACTGCCCGTTCATGTGGCGGATGATCCGCTGAAGAGCGTGGTTCGTGGTACTGGTATTGCGTTGAAGAATTATGACCGCTATCCCTTCGTGATGCGTTAACAGATATGCGAAATATCTTCCTGTTTATCCGGCGTTACTTTAATTTTTTGTCCTTCCTGGCATTGCAGGCATTGGCACTGTCTTTCCTTTTTCGGTATAATAAATTCCATGAAGCGGCATTTGCTGGAGTTGCCAATGAGATCACAGGCAGGGTAAATGAACAGTACAATACGGTAGACTATTATTTCAAGCTGAAAAAAGCGAATGAAAACCTGGTAAAGGAAAACGTAGCACTCAGGGAAATGCTGCGATCCAATTACCAGTCGCCCGATACTACGCAAAAGCTGATCGTGGATTCCATCCGGGTTGATTCACTGAAACCCTTTCAGCGCTATGTATACCGGGAGGCCAAGGTCGTAGGTAGTTTTATCACCACCCAAACCAATTTTATTACAATACATCGGGGTTCTAACCAGGGTGTTCGGCCAGATATGGCGGTTATTGGTTCAAATGGGGTAGTAGGCCGTGTGGTGAATACCAGTGCCAATTACTCAACTGTAATGACCATGATCAGCCGTCAGTTCAAAGTGGATGGCAAACTGAAAAATTCAGGTGAACGTGGTTCGATCGGCTGGGACGGACAGAATCCCCGTATTGTGCAGATGCGGAATATCCCGAAAAGTGTAAAGATTCAGAAAGGAGACTCCGTGCTGACCAGTGAACTTTCTTCAATTTTTCCGCCCAATATTTTGATTGGAACTGTGGATAGTGTAATGAATGATCCCAGTACAAATTTTTACAATCTGCGGCTTAAGACAGGTACCAATTTTTCAACGGTGCAGTTTGTGTACGTAGTGCAGAATACACAGCTGGAAGAACAACAGAAACTGGAAAACGCAACCCGCAATACGAATGAGTGATTTTGTGAAACATAGTCTGCGAGCAATGCTCTTTCTGCTGGTTCAGGTTTTTATCCTGCACAAGATCCCGCCATTACATCAATTCATTGTTCCGTATCTCTACTTTCTATTTATTCTATGGCTACCGTTTAATATGGGCAGAACCTGGTTGATGGTGGTAGCCTTTTTGTACGGCCTAACACTGGATTATTTCCTGATGTGGCCGGGATTGCATGCAGCGGCCTGTGTATTGATTGCTTACCTGCGCCCCTTCCTGGTGAATCTGCTGATCCGACAGGAAGGAGCAGAACAGAGTTATGGTGCTCCATCCATTAACAGCATGGGCTGGGCACCCTACATGGTACTCGTGGTGGTGTTAACACTGGTTCACCATGGTTACCTGGTTTTCCTGGAATGGATGAGCTTCGGCAACTTCTGGTATTTCCTGGGCAAAGTAGGCGCTTCTACCGGAATTAGTCTTTTGCTTATACTTATAACCGAGATGCTCTTTTACAGAAAGGAGAGATTTCGTACTAATATGTGAGAAGAAGTGAAAAGTGAAAGGTGAAAGGTGAAAAACTGTCAAAGGTGGGGAAGTGAAAGGAGATACTCTTCTTTCACCTCTCGCTTTCACCTTTCACCTTTCACTTTTCACCTTTTCCCTACCTTTGCCCATATAATTCTCCATTTCCCATTCCCATATGTCTGTGTTTAACCAATCGCGTTCAACTGTTATCCGTCTGATTGTGGCGGGCGTGTTTCTGATCATTGTGGCACAGTTGGTAAACCTGCAATTGTTTTCCAGTAAATACGAGGCCCTGGCCTTTAACAATGCGGTATATCCCAAAGTGCGGTATCCCGATCGTGGTATCATTTACGATCGAAAGGGGAAGGCCATACTGAACAATACGATCATGTATGATCTGGAAGTTACCCCTTCTCAGATTAAGGGAGTAGATACCGGTTTTCTATGTAAACTGGTGGAAATTGATACGGCAGAATTTAAAAAAAGAATAGTTACCGCCATACTTAAAAACGGTCGCTACCGGCCAAGTATATTCGAAGATCTGCTCACCCCGGAAATGCACGCAAGGCTGGAGGAGAATATTTATAAATTCCCGGGTTTCGCCCTGGTTGAACGTCCGGTTCGGGTGTATCCATTTAAAGCGGCCGCCCATATTATGGGCTATATCGGTGAGGCTGATTCCGGCAATATCAAACGTTCGAATGGATTTTACCGGTTGGGTGATTACATCGGCAAAACCGGACTGGAGGCCTATTATGAACGCGTGTTGATGGGTAAACGGGGGGTAGAGTACCTTATCAAGGATAATAAGAATCGGCTGGTAGGCAAGTACGAAAACGGGATTTATGATACTGCAGCCGTTGCAGGAAGAAATCTGCATACTTATATAGATATAGAACTGCAACAACTAGCCGAGAAATTAATGCAGGGCAAAGTGGGTGCGGTGGTTGCCATTGAACCTAAAACGGGGGGAATTTTATCGATGGTATCCGGACCGAATTTTGACCCAAACATGTTAACGGGTCCCAATAAACAACAAAACTTCAACAAGCTTTTCCTGGATGTGAGTAGTCCGCTTCTGAACCGCGCCATCAAGGGACAGTATCCTCCCGGTTCTACCTTTAAACCATTGGGTGCATTGGTGGCATTGGATGAAGGTATTATTACACCATCCTTTGGAATTGGATGTAGTGGTGCTTATTATGGTTGTTCGAGACCTGTAAAATGTACCCATTCCAACGCCGGACACGCCGCTAACCTTCGCCTGGCAATTGCTAACTCCTGTAACTCCTATTTCACACATATCTACCGGTTATCAGTAGATGCAGGCAAATACAAAGGGGTGAAAAACGGTTACCAGAAATGGAAGCAATACATGAATGCATTTGATCTTGGGGTTCGGGTAGGAGTAGATCTTCCAAGTGAAGACCGGGGGAACATTCCGGACAGTTCCGTGTACAATAAAGTGTATCGCAACAGTTGGAACAGTTGTACTAACCTGACCCTGGGTATTGGTCAGGACATGATGCTGGCTACTCCGTTGCAACTGGCCAATTCCATGTGTATCATCGCGAATAAAGGATATTATTATACCCCTCATTTTGTAAAAAATATTGAAGATGAAACGCCCGCTGATTCCATCATGAATCCATTCCGTATCAAACATGAACCACTGACAAGTATCCCGGATGATGCTTATGAAGCGGTGATTTCCGGAATGCAGGACGTAGTGGAAATAGGAACAGCACGAATGGCTAAATTGCCAAACATTAATGTCTGTGCAAAAACCGGAACAGCAGAGAATTATCGGGTGATTGATGGAAAGCGAACCAAACTAAAAGACAACTCGGTATTTGTATGCTTTGCACCAAGAGAAGATCCGAAAATAGCGATTGCTGTGATTGTAGAGAACGCGGGATATGGTGGTACCTGGGCAGGACCGATTGCTGCGCTCATGATGGAGAAATTCCTGAATGACACCTTGCGAACTGAGCGATTGAAGGAAGTTGAACGAATTGCAGCTGCCAACCTGATGCCCGGCTGGCTGGTGCGCGAACAATACAAGGCCGACTCAACTCGAGCCTACAACTGGTTTAAAATGACAAAGGATTCCAGTGCGATCAAACGTTTTTTAAGAAAGGATTATAAAAAGGACAGCCTGCAGCAAAAAGACAATTCGCCAACTCCGATTCGTGATATTCGTACCACCTGGCAGCGGCCGGAAGCCATAGTGCCTGAACAATATTTTATCACTCATCCTGTAACTGCCTGATCGTATGCATGCAAGAAATTCATCAAAAGGTATTGACTGGGTTTTGGTTGGCCTTTATATGATCTTATGTGCCATCGGGGTGATAAGTATATTCGGTGCTACCTACAAGGAGGGAGATCCCATCCTGCAGTCCTTTACATCGTTCAAAACCGATTACGGTAAGCAATTGATATTTTGGGTGCTGGCCATGATTATCGCAGTCTTTATCATGGTAACGGATTCGAAATTTTTTACTGCGACGGCCAATTTGTGGTATGCATTTGGTATTGTTTTGTTGTTGCTCGTATTCCCTTTTCATACGGAAATCAAGGGTACGAGATCAATCATCCGCTTTGGCAGTTTTCAGTTACAGCCGGCGGATCTTTGCAAAGTATTTGTGGCGCTGGCACTGGCTAAATATTTAAGCCGGGTTGAAACGGATTTTTCAAAAACAAAATCACAGTTAATTGCCACCGCGATTGCAATCACACCTGCCGTACTCTCCATCCTGCAGCAGGAAACCGGGTTGGCGCTGGTTTATTTTTCTTTTTTCCTGGTCATGTTTCGGGAAGGTTTACCGGCGGGCATTTTGATTATCGGTTTCTCTTTTGCTGTGCTGGTGGTGGCCACTCTCCTGATAGAGCCGAACACACTGGCAATGATACTTACCGGTATTGCATTGGCAGCGATCTATGTTTTACGCAGACAAATTAAACGTAGAAAGCAAATTCTCATTACGATTATCGGTATCTGGATGGTATGTGTAGGTATTCAACGTTTCCTGGTTCCCTATGTGTTTGAATCAGTTTTGCAGCCCTACCAGGTTAAACGAATCTATGATACCATTGGTAAGGATTATGTACCCAGTGGGGGAACGGCTGTATTGGAAGAAGCGCCTCCTAAGAAAAAGGATGATGGAGGTGATTATAATGTAAAACAAAGTAAGATCGCAATTGGTAGTGGTGGGTTTGCCGGAAAGGGTTTATTAAAAGGCACACAAACCCGTTATGATTTTGTTCCGGAACAGCGAACCGACTTTATATTTTGCACCATCGGAGAAGGCTTTGGATTTGTCGGAAGCTTTATTCTGATGGCCATTTATTTTTTACTGCTGATGCGGATCATTACGGTGGCAGAACGACAACGAAGTGTATTCAGCAGGGCCTATGCATATGGAGTGGCATCCATCCTTTTCTTTCATATTGCGATTAATATCTGCATGACCATCGGGCTTGCTCCGGTAATCGGAATTCCTCTTCCCTTCATCAGTTATGGCGGAACCTCATTAATCACGTTTACTGCTGCATTGTTTATATTAATCCGATTAGATGCAGACCGGCAGATGGTACTGCGTTAAATTAAAAAATATGCGAGTAATCCCTCTTTCAGAAGGAAGTTTTACGATTGATGGTACCAAACAATTTGTACCCTTTGATCACCATGCGGATGAATTAAATGATCGTCCGACGGGTAGTTTGTTGGTAGAAGTTCAGCCCTTTGTAGTAGTAACCAGCGAAGATGTTTTATTGCTGGATGCCGGGCTTGGATTCGAAGTAGATGGGCGTCCACAATTGTTCGGGAACCTGATGGATGCAGGGATTAATCCAGGTGAAATCACCAAGGTATTGATGACCCATTTGCATAAAGATCATGCGGGAGGAGTAAGCCATCGCAATCATGAAACAGGAAAGATGGAGTTGTCCTTCCCCCAGGCTACCTATTATGTGCAACGAAAGGAACTTGACTTCGCTTTTGAAAAGGGATTCCCCTCTTATATACCGGATGAGTTGCAATGTCTGAAATCTTCCCCCCAGGTAGTACTGCTGGATGGAGACGGCGTCATTGACAGCTACATTCAATACCAGTTAGTAGGTGGGCATTGTCCGTATCACCAGGTATTTCGGATCGTGGACGGAGGAAGTACTGTTTTTTTTGGGGGTGATAATGCGCCTCAACTGCAGCAGATGAAAAGCAAGTTTGTTGCGAAATATGATTATGATGGGAAACGTGCGATGGAACTTCGGCAGGAATGGTGGAAAACCGGCCAGGAAAACAACTGGAAATTCCTTTTTTACCATGATGTGAAGATCCCGACTTATGGTTAAGCTTTCACCTGCCATTGGCGGGGCAGTATGTAGTTAGTTGTCGCGGAAGCGCGCCCGGTTATCCTGCCGCTGCTGGCGGCGTTCCTGTAATTCTTTTTGAACGTATCCGTAGAATTCTTTTTCTGCCTTAAAGAATTGATTCGCCCTATCAGGGGATAAGGCCTTGCTAAAGGATGCCTGGTACTTTTTTCTTACTTCCAGTAGCTTCTCTTCACGTTTGAGTTCATCGCCCCCACGGTTCTCCTGCCGAACTTTTTTGAGATCGGCCATATAATCATTGTATACAGGCCAGAATTTCTGCGCCTCTTCGGTATTCAGGTTAAGCTTCTTGGTCAGGTAGGCTACTTTCAGCGCTTCCAATCTTTCCCCGTCGCGCTGTTGCGCCTGGGTTACCAGTTGAAATGAGCCTATAAAAAAAAGAAGTGTAAAAATATATTTCATGCCTTTCCCTTTAGTTCATTGAATTTGCGTTTTTGCCATTGAATTCCTGCAGGTATTGTTGCAGTGCTTCGTCACTAACATCCCCGAGGAGGTCGTGAACTTCAGAGCCGGATAATTCGCCTGGAGCAAGCACGGCCGTTCCATAATAGATCGTGCTGGTAGGATTGGTGAATTCCAGTATTTCCTCATCACTGATCTCCCTGATTTCCTTGTCCAATTGCTTAACAAAAGCCGGACTAACACCCAAACTATCGGATGCCGGGCGGAAATACAGCCAGCCAGCCAGTGCAAGTACTGCAGTAACCACCGCGGCGGCAGCATACCGTATCCAGGATCTGCCCATTGAGATTACCTTAGCACCGGAACCTGAAGGAGCTGTATGGGTGGTGTTCCCTATGTTGTTGCCCGCCTGAACCTGTCTTAGCATTCGTTGAGGCAGTTCTTCAAAATATCCGGCAGGTACAGTATATGGGATTGATTTTCCAATCGTATTCAAGAGTGAAGCAGTGGATAGTTCGAAATATCCTTCCGGTACCGTAAACGGCATTTTTTTTGACAAACCGGCCAGCAGGGGAGAAATAACTTCTATTTCCTCCTTTACGTCATCCTGTTTTGCCAGTTGAAGCATTCGTTGAGGAAATTGTTCAAAATACCCGACAGGTACTTCATAGGGAAGCGGGGACTGCTTTCCTACAAGCGCCGGAGCGAACTCCCTTAATTCATTTTCTATGTTCAGATTGGGCGTCATCGTTTATTAGACCCTGCCAGTTGGCCCAGGTTTAATGATTTAGTAAATAGTCCTCAATTTTTTTAACTGCATGGTGATAGGATGCTTTAAGCGCTCCTTCGGTGGTATCCAGTACCCGGCTCATCTCTTCATATGGCATTTCGTCATAATATCTCAAGCTGAATACAATCCGCTGTTTTTCCGGCAGTTTTTGAATGGCAAGTTGCAGTTTCCATTCAATTTTCTGTGCATCAAAGTCTTTTTCAGCCCGAACCTGGTTGATCAGTCCTTCTTCTACATCAGAAAGCGAAACCGATGCTTTTTTCTTCTGTTGTTCCAGGAAGCTCAGGCATTCATTGGTTGCCACCCGGTATAGCCAGGTATAAAGTTTGGAATCTTCCCGGAAATTATCGAGGCCGTTCCATACCCGGATAAATACATTCTGTAGCACATCGTTCGCATCTTCATGGTTCACGACCATCCGACGGATGTGCCAATATAGCCGTTCCTGGTATTTCCTGACAATAGAAGTGTAAGCACGCTCCTTTGTTTCAGGCTGTCTGAACTGGGCCAGTAATTCTAGATCGTCTGTTGCCATAGTTGAACCGGTCGGGTGGCTCCGTTAAGTTTATTTTCGGGAAATTACTTTTTTGGCGGCTTCCACGATATGATCGGGACTGAGTCCGTATTTTTCGAGCAATTGGGCAGGTGTTCCACTTTCACCGAAACTATCCTGGGTACCAACCATTTCGATGGGAACAGGATGGTGTTTTGTGGTAACCCGGGCAATACTTTCACCTAAACCGCCTAAAACATTGTGTTCTTCTGCTGTAACGGCACAACCCGTTTTCCGGATAGAGGCCAATACGGCTTCTTCATCAAGTGGTTTTATCGTATGAATGTTTACGATCTCCACACTTAAGCCTTCTGCCTCGAGTTGTTTACCGGCTTCGATTGCATTCCAGACCATATGTCCGCATGCGAATATGCTGACATCCGTTCCCTTGCTGAAAAATTGAGCTTTGCCGATTTCAAAAGGCAGCCCTTCGGTGAAAATTGGCCAAACCGGGCGACCAAACCGCAGGTAAACAGGTCCTTCATATGTCGCAATAGCCAGGGTGGCCTGACGTGTTTGCTCATAATCGCAGGGTACGATGACCGTCATACCCGGAAGCATTTTCATCATGCCGATATCTTCCAGAATCTGATGGGTAGCGCCATCTTCACCAAGGGTAAGGCCTGCATGGGAGGCGCAGATCTTCACATTCTTTCCGGAATAAGCCACAGATTGCCGGATCTGGTCATAGACCCGGCCGGTAGAAAAGTTGGCGAAAGTGGTGGTATAAGGAATCTTGCCGCCAATAGTTAAGCCAGCTGCTATTCCAATCATATTGGCTTCCGCAATCCCGCATTGGATAAATCTGTCAGGATTTTCCTTGATAAAGGTTCCCAGTTTAAGTGAGCCAGCCAGGTCGGCGGTAAGGGCTACTACATTTGGATTGGTCCTGCCGAGTTCCGTAATGCCATCGCCAAAGCCGCTGCGGGTATCTTTTTTCCCGGTCACCTGGATTTCCTTCAACATACGCTATCTGTTATTTTGCTAAGATACTTAATTCAAATTGGCCTGTTGTACCTGGAAAAGATTCTCGTCTTCCTTCAGTTTTTTCTCCCATCTCCAGGCTGTATCCATCATGTCTTCCAGGTTGTATTTCAGTTCCCATTCCAGTTCATTCACCGCATGTTCATTGTTGGCATAAATTGCGATAACATCACCCGGACGGCGGGGTCCGATTGAATAATTAAGTGCCTGTCCGCTTACTTTTTCAAAAGCACGGATGGCTTCCAGTACGGTAACCCCGTTTCCCGTACCGAGATTAAACACTTCACAGGATTTTTTCCCTTTTCCTTTTATCAGGTATTGGAGAGAGAGCGTATGTGCATGGGCGATATCCGAAACATGGATGAAGTCGCGAAGGCAAGATCCATCTCTTGTATCGTAATCGTTTCCAAAAACAGTCAGTTGTGGTATTTTACCGATAGCCGTCTGGGTGATTGCGGGCACCAGGTTAGCCGGCCGGCCAATTGGTAATTCACCGATCTGAATACTGGGATGCGCACCCACCGGATTGAAATAACGAAGCAGGATACATTGGGTCTGATTCACTTTCGCAAATTCACTGATAATTTGTTCTCCCATCTGCTTGGTATAACCATAGGGTGATTCGGCCGGTTTAGGCGGTGTGCTCTCTGTAACGGGAATTTCATCAGGGTTGCCATAAACTGTACAGGAAGAAGAAAATACGAAATAAGGAACTTTGAATTCCTGCACACATTTCAGCAGATTCAGGAGGCTGACCAGGTTGTTCTCAAAATAGAGGAGGGGCTGCTCCACGGATTCACCAACCGCTTTATAGGCTGCAAAATGGATGATACCGGTGATATCGCTGTTCTCTGCGAAGATGGCATACGTATCATCGAAATTGCAGAGGTCTACTTTGTAATTTTTTATTTTTTTACCGGTTATTTTTTCTACTCCTTCAAGAATACGTGGCGTAGAACGGGAGTTGTTATCGACAGAAATAACTTCAAATCCGTTTTCAACCAAATCAACCACGGTATGTGAACCGATATAACCACATCCACCGGTAACCAGAATCTTGCTCATGGGATTGTTTTAGGTTAATGATATATGTTATAGTGTCAACCTTCTTTAAGAACGGTCATCAAGTATTGTCCATACCCGCTCTTCAACAAAGGTTGTGCAATTTTTTCAAGTTGTTCGTTGTTAATAAATCCTTTTCTCCAGGCTATCTCTTCAATACAGGCTACTTTAATGCCCTGTCTTTGTTCAATCACCTGCACAAATTGTGCAGCCTGCATCAGCGAATCAAAAGTTCCGGTATCCAGCCAGGCAGTGCCGCGATCCATAATGGAAACTTTGAGCTTGCCTCTTTTCAGGTATTCTTTGTTCACATCCGTTATTTCATATTCTCCCCTCGGACTTGGTTGCAGGTTGGCGGCAATTTCAATCACGGCATTATCATAAAAATACAATCCAGGTACGGCGTAATTACTTTTTGGCCGGGCAGGCTTTTCTTCAATGGAAATCACCTGGTTGTTTTTATCAAATTCTACCACGCCATACCGCTCAGGGTCGCTTACACGATAGGCATATACTATTCCACCTTCGGGATTTGTATTATGTGCAAGTTGGGTTCCAAGGCCTGCACCGTAGAATATGTTATCACCTAGTACAAGTGCTACTTTGTCTTTTCCAATAAAAGGTGCTCCGATTACAAAGGCCTGGGCCAGTCCATTTGGAGTAGGTTGTTCCGCATAGCTGATTTCCAGTCCCAGTTCATTTCCGTTGCCTAATAATTTTTTAAATAGAGGTAAATCGTGTGGAGTTGAAATAATCAATATTTCCCTGATTCCGGCCAGCATCAGCGTGGAAAGCGGGTAATATATCATTGGTTTATCATAAACCGGCATGATTTGTTTGCTGATGGCATAGGTAATTGGATGCAGCCGGGTGCCTGAACCCCCGGCAAGAATAATTCCTTTCATAGTAGCTTAAAATAGTCGGCAATATAAGCCAAAATCTCTATATGTGCATGTAAAAGGGGTGCCTATTGACACCCCTTTTACTGACTAAGTAAATACTTAAAAAATTGCCTTTATAATAAAATATACAATGGCTGCAATGATGGCCGACACCGGAATTGTGAGGATCCATGCCCAAAGCAGGTTAATGGTAACGCCCCAGCGAACGGCCGACAAACGTTTGGTGGCACCTACGCCGATGATAGCACCCGTTATGGTATGAGTGGTACTCACCGGAATCCCCAATGCTTCGGTGAGATAGAGTGTTGCGGCACCTGCGGTTTCTGCACTAACTCCTTCCAGTGGTGTAACTTTTGTAATTCGGGTACCCATTGTCTTAACAATCTTCCATCCGCCACTCAATGTTCCAAATGCAATCGCAGTAAAACTTGCAACAGGTACCCACCAGTAGTCTTCCACGAAATGTGAAAAACGGTGTGCGGAATCCAAGGTGGTGTAGGCAGAATTTCCGTTTTGAACTTCAAAGAAGATTACCGCTGCTCCAATAATACCCATCACTTTTTGCGCATCATTTCCACCGTGACCTAAACTGAATAATGCAGATGACACCAGCTGCAATCGCCGGAACCATTTTTCTGCTTTATAGGGCACTACCTTTCGGCAAACATTTAGTATGAATACCGTGATGAGATATGCGATGAACATTCCGATTACCGGAGCAAGGAATATGAAGAGAAAAGTGGGTAATACTTTTGCGTAATTGATCACGTCTTCTCCGTTTTTAACCATTCCGCCTGCATGTGCTACTGCTGCACCCATAAATCCACCTAGTAATGTATGAGAAGAACTTGAGGGAATACCAAACCACCATGTTAACAGGTTCCAGGTAATGGCAGCAATCAGTCCGGCAAAGATCACTTCCAGCGTGATGAAGTTCTCATGCACAGATTTGGCGATGGTATTGCCAATTTTGAATTCTCCAATCAGGTATTTGGAAATGAAAAATGCGGCAAAGTTGAATACAGCTGCCCATAAAACTGCCTGGAAAGGTGTCAGTACTTTAGTTGATACAATGGTTGCTATTGAGTTAGCTGCATCATGGAAGCCATTGATATAATCAAATATCAGGGCTAACACAATGATTATTACCAGGAAAGTCATGGACGGAAGTATGAGTTATGAATTAGGAAGTATGAATCAGGAAGTAAGAAGTGGAAAGTCTCACGTCTCACGTCTCACTTAGTTGTTTTATGCATATTTAATGATGATGCTTTCAATTACATTGGCAGCATCTTCACATTTGTCGGTAACGATTTCCATTACCTGGTAGATTTCTCTTTTTTTAATTACTTCTTTCGCGTCTGGCTCGGTTTCAAAGAGTCGATCAATGCTCAGGTCAAAAATATCATCCGCCTGGTTTTCAATGCTGTTCACTTTTACCAGTGCATCGGTAATCTGGCGCATGTTTTTCATGTTCCGCAGTTCTATTACTGCGTTTTTGATATGCTCTGCTCCCTGCTCAATCAGATCCGCCATTTTCTGGATGCCGGGATCATTCGGGTTCACCTTGTAAAAATTGATCTTTTTGGCAGACGCGAATATATAGTCACAAATATCGTCCAATGCAGTTGCCAGGTAGTGTATGTCCTCGCGATCGAATGGGGTTATGAAATTTCTTCCGAGTTCAGTGAAGATTTTATGAGTCAGGTCATCGTTAACATGCTCGAGGTCCTCCATTTTTGAAATTAGTCCAGCTCTCTTGTCAAAGTCCGATTCACTTACCACATCTTTCATCAGGGCGCCCATTTTGGCTACGGTATTTGCGACTTCTTCAAAAAGAGAATAAAAGACTTTATCCTTTGGTGTGAACAGTTTTAGGATCGAGGACAGTGACATAGCTAAATTTTGCGCAAAAATAGACTGCTTTGTCCTGTTGAAGGGTGTCGGGGGCTTTGGTAATAATTTCTTAACATTGCGTGCCCGTCCCGCCTGCATTTGGCGGGTACCTTTGCCGCCGTTAATAATTTGGTAACACTAAATTAACTCCAGTAAATGGCTTCGTTTTACCGTCTTTTTGGCTTGATTCTGATCGGATTGACTACTTTTTTTAATGTGTCGGGCCAGGATTCGGTAACTACTGTAGCCGTTACCAGGAAGAAGTGGTTTGAGACATTTACTATCCGGGGCTATGTACAAACCCGGTACAATCGACTGCTGGAAACCAATCCCAATCTGAAATGTGAGCAATGTGACCGTAGCTGGGGAGGAAATGGCGGATTTTTTCTTCGCCGGGTGCGGGTTATAATCCAGGGAAATATTTCTGATCGGGTATCTATTTATATTCAACCGGATTTTGCCTCTTCTGCCGGTGGCGGACTCAACTATGGTCAGATCCGAGATGCCTATTTTGATCTTGCTTTTGATGAAAAAAAGACCTGGCGTATTCGGGTTGGACAAAGTAAAATCCCGTACGGATTTGAAGGCATGCAGAGCAGTTCCAACCGTTTACCCCTGGATCGTAGCGATGGCATCAACTCCTCTTTTGTTAACGAGCGTGACCTTGGTGCTTTTTTATATTGGGCGCCTGCAGAAAAACGCGAGTTACTGAACCGCCTTACAGAAGACGGCCTCAAAGGCTCAGGTGATTATGGCGTTGCAGGTTTTGGGGTATTTAATGGACAATCGGCCAATCGGCCAGATCAGAATCGCCAGGTGCATGTGGTTGGCCGGTTTTCATGGCCAACACAATTGTCGAACGGACAAATCATTGAAGCAGGTATTCAGGCTTACACCGGCAAATACACAGTTGCCGATACCACCCGCGGTGTTAAGCTGATCAACCCAGAAGCAAGTTATAAAGATGAACGGGTTGCCGCATCTTTTACATTATATCCACAACCGTTCGGTATCCAGGCAGAATATAATGTTGGAACAGGACCAGAATATGATCCGGCTACTAATACAATTCAGCAAAAAAGATTACAGGGAGGTTATTTTATTGCCAACTACATGATGAAGCCGGGTAAAATGGTGTTGATTCCTTTTGCGCGTTATCATTATTATCAGGGAGGTAAAAAGTTTGAGCTCGATGCCCGCAGTTACCAGGTGAATGAACTGGAACTGGGTGCGGAATGGCAGATTAACCGTAATGTTGAGCTGGTGGCCATGTATGTTTTTTCTAACCGGCGTTACGAAGATGCGGCCAACCCTGATAACAAACAAAGCGGTCGTTTGCTGCGCCTACAGGCGCAATTGAATTTCTAAATCCTTGCAGGATAAGGCTTTCAGGCCTCCTTAATATTCCGGTAACATTGGAGTTACAATTCGTTAACGCTCCAATAACAAGGCGATAATATAGCCCTTCTACTTTTGCCCGCAAATAAATCCCTTAGTTGTGAGCAAAAAATTTACCTACCTGTTGTTGTTGGTGTTGATGACCGGACTGCATGCAGCAGCACAAACAACAGTTAAACTCAGTGGTAAAGTAATCAATACCCAAAATGAACCCGTACCAGGTGCTACCATTGCAATTGAAGGTGCTCAACAGCGGGTTGCCGCAGATGTGGAAGGCCGGTTTAGTCTCAACCTGGTAGCAGGAAAAAAGTATGTGTTGAGAGTATCCAGTGCAGGTTATAATACCAAACTTGTAGAGGAAGTTGAGTTAAAAGAAGGTGTAGAGAACAATGTTACCATTGTGCTTGAAACGAAATCAGAGTTGGGAGAAGTAGTTGTAAGAACTTCCGTACGTCGTGAAACCACTTCTGCACTGATTAACCTGCAACGTAATAATACAGCTGTATCCAGTGGTATTGCTGCCGACCTGATCAAAAGAACACCCGACCGTACAACTGGTGAAGTATTGAAGCGGGTGAGCGGTGCCTCTATTCAGGATAATAAATTTGTTATTGTTCGGGGTTTGAGTGATCGATACAACGCGGCCTTTATCAACAATGCCCAGCTTCCTTCGTCTGAACCAGACCGTAAGGCCTTCTCTTTCGACGTAATCCCGGCTAACATGATTGATAATATCATTATCAACAAAACGGCTACTCCTGAGCTGACCGGTGAATTTGCAGGTGGTTTGATCCAGGTACAAACAAAAGATATTCCTACCAAAGATTTCCTTTCTGTTGGTGTTCAGTTCGGTTTCAATACCAACTCTACATTCAAAGATTTTATCAGTAACCCCAGAACATCTACTGACTGGCTGGGTTTTGATGACGGTACCCGTAAATTTCCTGCAGGTTTCCCGGGCTCTCCCCAGGAATACCGCGGACAGAATGTAAATGATCAGATTGCAGATTCGAAGTTGTTCCGGGATGATGTGTATGCGCAGCGCAATACTACGGCCCTTCCCATCATGACCTATAATATTGCGTATGGTAGTTCCAGAGTGTTGAAAAATGATGCTAAACTTGGTTTGATTGCTTCTGTTGTGTATCGTAACTCGATGATCCGTTACAATGTTGATCGCCAGTTTACGCAGAATGACGGAACTCCGATTTTCCAGTTTGAAGACCGTCAGAATCGTTACCAGACCAACCTGGGAGCGTTGATTAACCTTACCTATTCTCAAAAGAAAAATAAAATCTCTTTCAAAAATATTTACAATCGTTTTTACGATGATAACTACTTCGTACGGGGTGGTGTGAATAATAACCGTAACCAAAACGTTGATTTTTATTCCTCTTTCCTGAATCAACGCAACTTTTTCAGCAGCCAGTTGGAAGGTGATCATCAACTTTCGATTGCTAAAGCAAAATTCCGCTGGAACGCCGGATATTCACTGGTTACAAGGGATCAGCCTGATCTTAGAACTCAACAATACACCCAGGCTTTTGGAAGTAATATCAAACAAATTGATCCGGATGACTCCCGTCGTTTCTGGTCAGACCTGCAGGATCATACGATAACCGCTTCAGGTGCATTTACCATTCCTTTTGAACTTTTTGGTGAGAAGCAGAATTTCAAATTCGGTGGTTCTACAATTGTACGTTTCCGTGATTTCCAGTCGAGAATCTTCCGGTACCGCGAAGCGAGCCTGCCGAACTTCAATGATGATCTCGTGAGTTTACCCTACGACCAGATTTTTAACCGCAATAATTTTGGTATCAATGGTTATGTTGTGGATGATTTTACCGGAAACTCTGATAAGTATTTTGGTATATCAGCTATCAATGCCGGGTTCCTGATGTTCGATAATAAATTGAGTGATAAAGTTCGTTTGGTTTGGGGTGGCCGTCTGGAGTTTTTTGAGCAATATCTGACATCCAAAGATGTTACTGCCAAGCGTATTAATGTGAATACAGAAACCTACGATTTCTTACCTTCTGTAAACCTGACCTATTCAATCAATACCACGCAGAACATTCGTTTTGCGGCCTTCCAGACCGTTGCTCGTCCGGAGTTTCGGGAAATTGCACCCTTCCAGTTCTTCGATTATGAATCCAATTATGGAGTATCCGGTAATCCGGATCTGAAGCGGACAAAAATTCTGAACCTGGATCTGCGTTACGAAATCTACCCAAGAGCAGGAGAGGCCTTTACCATTGGTGCGTTTTACAAGCGCTTTACCGACCCGATCGAATTCCGCCTGGACCCGGGTTCCAATGCTGACCGCCGCCTCTACTTCTATCAGAATGCATCGGAAGCCAATACCTATGGTGCGGAATTGGAGATTCGTAAAAACATGGACTTCCTGGGTGATAGTAAATTCTTCGATAACATGACAGCCTTTGGAAACTTTACCTACCTGTTTTCAGATGTTAGTTTCCCGGATGCAACATCTGCCGGACAGTCCATCAACTCCAACCGTCCGATCCAGGGACAATCGCCTTACCTTATCAATGGTGGATTGCAGTATTCAACTGACAATGGATTAAATGCAACGGTTTTGTATAACCGAATAGGACCCCGGCTGGCACTGGTAGGTAATGGAGAGTTTCCTGATATCTATGAACGCCCCCGTCACCTGCTGGATTTCCAGTTATCCAAACGGATACTGAATAAAAAGGGAGAGTTGAAACTGACTTTCTCCGACATCCTGAACAATGAGATTTACCTCTATGAGAACGTGGGTGGTAGCAAGGAGTTCAATAAAGGGAACGGAGACCGGCTCTTCAGTTCCTATCGCCCTGGTACCAATATTTCCATTGGATTCACCTATGATTTCGATTTAAGAAAATAAACAACGATAAACTATACTCAACTATTTAAACTGTATAAAATGAAATTGGTAAAACAATTTGCTCTCATCGCGATTAGTGCGGTTACCATTACTTCCTGTATTAAGGTAGAAGTGGGTGATACAATTAATAATCCCGGTGGTGGCGCCGATACAACAGCCCGTGTTTTGAACGGTACCATTGATGAAAGCGTAACCCTGACTCGTGGAACCTGGACCCTGAAAGGATATGTGTATGTAAATAATGGCGCTGTGCTGACGATTGAGCCAGGTACCATTATTAAAAGTGATGTAAGCGATAAAGGCGCCCTGATTATTGAGCGCGGGTCCCGCCTGGTGGCAGATGGCCGTCCGGATGCTCCGATTGTATTTACTTCTGGTCGTCCAGCAGGCGAGCGTGCACCTGGCGATTGGGGAGGAATTATCCTGTTAGGGAGTGCACCAACCAACCGCCCGCAGTCTCCTGCACCCATTATTGAGGGTGGCGTGAACCGTCCTTATGGTGGAACCAATGCGACAGATAACAGTGGAACACTGCGTTATGTACGTATCGAGTTCTCCGGAATTGCAGCTGAGCCTGGTTCTGAAATCAATGGTTTAACGCTGGGTGGTGTAGGTTCCGGTACAATTATCGAAAACGTACAGGTTTCATTTGGAGCAGATGATGCCTATGAATTCTTTGGTGGTACAGTGAATTGTAAAAACCTGATTGCCTTGGGTACCATGGATGATGATTTTGACTTTGATTTTGGTTACCAGGGTAAAATTCAGTTTGCCGTTTCGCTGCGGGATAAACCAGCTGATACGGACCAGGCCAATGGTATCGAGTGTGATAACGATGGAACAGGTACCAATGCAGAGCCATTTACACGGCCCTATCTTTCCAACCTTACATTGATTGGACCTTATGATACCACTGGTTCAAACTCAAACCACGGATATTCTAACCGTTGGAGAAGAGCTACTCGTTTCGTGATCAATAACTCTTTATTGATTGGACACCGTCGGGCTGGTTTCTCTATGGAATCTGCACAAACCGCACAAGCTTATAAAGATGGTTTGTCTGAATTCAAGAATAATATCGTTGCGGTTTATGCACGTCCTTATTATACTGCAGAAGATCGTGTTACAAATGGCAACTTAAATCCGGACCCTGCATCTACCGTATTTACTGCTGCGCAACTAAGAGCAAAAGCAGAATCAGATGGCAACAGAACATTAGCTTCCCGTGAAGATGTTCAGCTTACTGATCCGTTCAATCTGACCGCGCCTAATTTCCTACCCAAAGCCGGTTCTCCTGCTTTGACCGGTGCAAGCTTTACCGGTATGGACAGCTTCTTCACCACCACTTCCTATATTGGTGCTTTCGGAACTTCCAACTGGGCGCAAGGCTGGTCCAGCTTTAACCCGCGTGCGAACGTTTATTAATAATTCCTAAACTCTTTTTGCCGCTTTGTGAGAAATTGCAAAGCGGCAATTTATTTTTGGATATATGAAATACTGCCTGTTTTTCGGACTTCTGATCACATTTCTTTCCTGTACCGAAAAGAAAAATGCAATAGGAGACAGCCTGTTTCCACAAATGACTGCGGTTGACAGCATACAGGTACTTTTCTATGAAAAAGAAGATGAGGATCGTTTTTTTACGTACCTGGTTAATTCGGATCCTTCAAAAATAAGTGCTTTGATCAACGATCTGCGTTATGATACCATTGCGCCAGTATCCTGCACCCGGCAGGGTAAAATCTATTGCTTTGTTGATGGAGCCATTTACAATACCGTATATTTTAACCTGGATTACCAGGTTCCTCATTTCAGGTACATTAAAAATGCGCGGCTCTATCATTTTCCCATGTCGGCTTCAAACCGTCAACAATTGCAGACCTGGAAGAAAGAAGCGATTGCGCCTTAATTAGCTGATGTTTACTTAACCTCTCATTCATAATTCGGTAATAAGCGATGCTGAGATTTGTGTCTCAGTTGTTGTGTTTTCAATAGCAGCAAGATTTTCTCATGCAGTTTAGACCCGGACTATTTCTATAGTCCGGGTTTTGTATATTGAGAGATGTTCACAAGAAAAGACTGGTTAAGCGCTTTATATGCCGCACTGATTGCGTTTTGCCTGTATTCCAGCCTGTTTGCCTTTCGTAAGGCATTTAATGTGGCAGCATTTGAAGGGTTTAGCCTGGCCGGACTCGATTATAAAATCATCCTGGTCATTACCCAGGTGGCTGGTTATATGGCCAGTAAATTTTATGGCATTAAGTTCATCGCATCCATGAAAAGAATGGGAAGGGGCAGACTGATTCTGGTCCTCGCAGGCATCGCCTGGCTTTCCTGGCTGGCATTCGGACTGATACCCGCCCCCTATAACTGGCCTTGTCTCTTTTTTAGCGGCTTTCCTCTCGGTATGCTTTGGGGAGTCGTTTTCTCCTATGTGGAAGGGCGGCGTATGACCGATTTTATCAGTGCAGCGCTCGCAGTGAGTTTTATTTTCGGATCGGGACTCGCCAAGTCCGTTGCTTCCTTTGTGATGGAACAGCTCGGCGTTTCGGAATACTGGATGCCTTTTGCCACCGGTGCCATTTTTGCCCTGCCACTGGTTTTTTTTGTAGTACTGATGGAAAAAATTCCACCTCCATCCGAGGACGATATCCGGCATCGTACGGTGCGTTTGCCCATGACCGGTAGTCAGCGTATGGAACTGGTTAAAACCTATGGCCCTGGTTTGTTTTTGCTGGTGCTGGTTTATTCCCTGGTGACCATTCTTAGAGAAGTCCGCGACAGCTTTATGGCAGATATGTGGCGTGATTCAGGGGATCAATTTAATTTAAGCGTCTTTGCTCTAACCGAAACGATTATTACGGTTGTATTGTTGGTGCTTATAGCTTCCATGGTACTGGTAAAGCAGAACTTCAAAGCCCTGATGCTGACCCATTGGATTATGGGAATCGGTTTTTTACTTAGCCTGCTGATCACCATTGCCTACAAGCAGCAGTCGGCATCCACTTTTTACTGGATGCTGGGAGTAGGTTTGGGTCTGTATCTTGTCTATATCCCATTCAACAGTATTTTATTTGACCGTTTGATTGCCAGTTTCCGCATAACCGGCAACGTTGGATTCCTTATTTACCTGGCAGATTCATTTGGTTATCTTGGAAGTGTTACTGTTTTGCTGAGCAAATCAGTATTTGATATTCAATTGTCCTGGTTGAATTTTTACCAGGAACTGGTTCTTGTAACTGGAATTATCGGATTAATCGCAACTGCTGCTTCGATGTTTTATTTCAGAAATAAATTTAATAAGAGGGAAGTGACTCCGATATCCTGAGTCTTTATCATCAAAGAAGGATCCTCTAACTTCAATTTCCGAAATCAACTGGATTCCTGCTGAAAACCACCAAATACAAAATAACTTTAGCAGGCAATAAACAGAACAACATGAAAAAAACAAGATTAGTGGTTTTGCTCTGTATGCTGTTAGTAGGTTTCCTGGTGCAGGCGCAAAATCTGGTTACAGGCAGCTTTAATATCCGTTATGCTAATCAGAATGATACGGGTAATCTTTGGGTCGACAGGGCTCCTGTTTGTGCAGCCCTTATTCGCTTTCACCAGTTTGACATTGTTGGTACACAGGAAGGCTTACGCCACCAGCTGGATGATTTGCAAAACGCTCTTCCTGGTTACGCGTTTTATGGACTAGGTCGGGATGATGCCAAAACAAAGGGCGAGCACTCTGCTATTTTTTACAAAAAAGATCGTTTTCTGGTAAAAGACAGTGGTGACTTCTGGTTATCTGAAAAACCGGATGCACCCGGCTGGGGTTGGGATGCCAAACACAATCGGATCTGTACCTGGCTAAAACTGGAAGATAAAAAAGCGAAGAAAATATTTTATGTGTTTAATGTCCACTATGATCACCAGGGAGTAGTTGCAAGAACTGAAAGCAGCAAACTGATCTTAAAGAAAATCCAGGCTATTGCCGGAAAAAATCCGGTCGTTTTGATGGGCGATTTTAACGGAAATCATCAATCAGACTGGTACCTTCAGATTCAGCAGAGCGCAGAACTGGAAGATACCTATACCCTGGCTAAAGACCCCTATGTAAACAATGGCAGCTTTAACAGCTTCCGTGCTTTTCCCAAATCAAAGGATATTATCGATCATATCTTCATCAGTAAGCCATTTAAAGTGATCCGTTATGGTGTCCTGACAGATACCTATCATGGGAAATTTCCATCTGATCACTACCCGGTATTAGCTGAACTCAGTTATTGATTTCCACCGTTTTTTCTCTGCTGCCTTACGCTACAGCGTAGGGCAGTTTTTTACCTATCCTTCTCCTCTTGTTGAAGAAAGTGTGAATCCAATGGTGGTTCCTACGTCCGGTTTGCTTCGTACGTGCATGGATTCCCCATGAGCTTCAATAATATGTTTACAGATGGCAAGGCCCAGGCCGGTGCCGCCCTTATCGCGACTACGAGCTTTATCAGTACGGTAAAACCGTTCAAAAATGCGCGGCAAATGCGCTTCTTCGATTCCTATTCCGTCATCGCTTACTTCCACCAATACTTTAAACTCATCTGTATTGTACACGCTGATAACAATACTGCCGCCAGGCTTGCCGTACTTGGTGGCATTGGATATCAGGTTAATCATAACCTGACGGATCCGCTCCTTGTCTGCAAAAACATATACAGGCGCTTCACATCCTTTTTTAATGGAAGCTGTAATTTCCTTTTGACTCAGTTTGATGGAGAGCGATTCAATCACTTCGCGGATCAGTTCCTGCACCACAAAATACTGTTTGTACAATACCTGCTCTCCACTTTCTAAGCGTGATATTTCATCCAGGTCATTCATAAGGTTCACCAGGCGATCAACATTTCGGCTGGTATTTTCCAGAAAACGTTTACGAACATCCGGGTTTTCCATCGCGCCCCCAAGTAGCGTATCAATATACCCCTGTATAGCGAAAATCGGAGTCTTGAATTCATGCGCCAGGTTCTGCAGAAACTCCTTTCGAAATGCTTCATTCTTACGTAATACCTCGATCTCTCCCTGCCGCTGTACAGCCCATTTTTCCACGTCTTCCTTAACTTCATCAATACTTTTCTGAGGTATAATGTATTTGTTGTAAAACTCCTCCCTTTTTGTTGCCTTGGTCTGGTAAATGAACTTATAAATCAGCTTGATCCGGCGATAGATGAATTGCTGCAAAAAATAAAAGATGAGCAGGTAGGCAACCAGAAACAAAACTGCAAAGGAGGCAAGTGCGATCAGCCAGTCGTCCACCAGGATGAAGTTAGCGAGCCCCACTAATGCCGAAATGGCAAATGCCAGCACGGCACTCACCTGCCTTGGAGATAAATTTTTGAATTGGATCATAAATCAAACTTGTATCCAACCCCTTTCACGGTGGTAATACAATCTAATCCCAGTTTTTGCCGGATTTTACGAATATGCACATCAATCGTGCGATCTCCTACGATCACTTCATTGCCCCAAACCTGGTTCAGGATTTCGTTGCGAAGGAATACCCGACCCGCACGGGAAGCGAGTAAATATAATAACTCAAATTCTTTTTTGGCGAGAGTAATCTCCTTGTCGTCCACCATTACCACAAATTTAACCGGATCGATCACCAGGTTGTCCATCATCAGCACACCAGTTCCTGCTTCATCTTTTTTGGTAACCCGGCGAAAAAGGGCATTCACCCGGCTGGTTAGTAATTTCGGGCTAATGGGTTTGTTTATATAATCATCTGCACCGGTGTCGAGCCCTTTCAATTGGGAAGATTCATCGCTCAGGGCAGTCAGGAATATTATAAGGGTATCCTTGTAGGCAGGTTGGGCTCTCAGTAACTCACAAACTTCGACCCCATTCTTTTTGGGCATCATGATGTCCAGAATAATCAGGTCGGGCTTGATCTGTTTGGCTCTCATCAGGGCTTCATCACCGTCTTTGGCAGTGTAAACGGTGTATCCTTCCGCCTGCAGATTGTACTGGATGATTTCTAAAATATCCGGTTCGTCATCGGCGATTAGAATCTTTTTATCCCTGTTATCCATTCATAATTTGTTTACGCAAAGTTAATGCTGACCGCTAAGCAGCCAATTTTCAGCCGATTATGAAATTGTTAAGGGCAATTTTAGTGTTACTGAAACGTTATGCAGGTGTTGCATTGTGTAAATTTGAATCCAAGGCTCCTATCTATGAACAAACTGATACCCTTATCCAGCCTGGTTTTAGCCAGTCTGGGTTCGATCGCACAGACCTCGGCATCTGGCTTCCAGGCCATGCCGGTTGCTACCTATCCGGTGGAGCGCAGCCGTGTGATCTTCCATGAAAACATCGATAAAGAACAAAAGAAACTGTTTCAGCAGCCTGGCTCTTATGTGAAAGGCTATATTCCGCTGAGTAAGGACGAAACCATTAATACAGCTGTACGGTATGCGATGGTTGACCAGCTGGATGCCATCCAGAAATCTGTTGAGTTGGATTCTCTGCTGAAGGATAATGAAAAAATTAAATATTTAAAAGGACTGGAAATCCTTGCCAGGAATTTTGGTTCGGGTGCCCGCGCCCGTCAGATCCAGCCCGCCCTGGCACCGGAAATGATTGAGCATTTCAGCGAAGCCATGTCGTTGGATAAAAAAAATAAGGGTATTGATCCCGTGGTTGCCAAATCGCATTACTGGGTTGGTAAAATCATTGTGGATTGTTTTACTTACCCAGAAAATATCGGGGTAAAAGCCAGTAAGGATATCCTGCAGATCAAATACCTGCAGTTATATCCTGAGCGCACCATGCCTTTCCTGAAAACCAACTTTGCTTATCCGAAGCGGGATAGCCTGATAGCTGCCGAAGCTCGCCGTGATCCTCGTAAGGTTTACGATTATGCAGCTTCGAATGATGCGCTGGCCCGGTACATCCGCATTCACCCTGATCCGGTGGTAAAAGTGATTGCCGAAATGGCTTCCAGTCGCAGTGGTCAGTTATATTTTCCCTTTATAGACGAGATTTACCGCGGTAAAATGACTTTTGAAGAGGTGGATAAGGTAAAAGACAACGACCTTGAATATTACCGCCTGATGGTGAAAACCCGCCTCGGCCACACAGAGCGGATGCTGCAGAAGGATACTCCGATGGAGCGGAAAGCCCTGATCGAACGCATGGATAACAAGGCCCGTCAGTATTTTATCAGCCAGATCAACGGATTGCATAATTCCCCTGACCCGGTTCGTTTTAAAGTGATTGAACCCCTGAGTCCCCAGGAACTATATTATCTCTGTGTGCTGGGGGAAGATGAAATTTATACTTCCAGTTACCAGGGTGTTTTCAAAAGAATTATTACCAAATTGAAAGGAACTCCAACCGATAGTCTGTTCATGAGCATGAATTTTGACTATTTCAGGAAGTTCATAAAAATGGCAGCGGCATATAATGAATTAGATACCCTGCTTAAACTGATGCCGGATTCCAACGCAACAGTGCTGATGAAATCTTTCATGTTTGGCCTGGAAAAAACTACCAGCCTGAATAATGTGGAGGATGCGGTAGACGTGGCTGATGCCTATTCCAGCATCTTTGAAAAGAATAAAGTACTGGCAGCAAATATGCTGGAAGAAGCCCGTTTGAACTATGAACGCAATGTTCAGAACGGTGATCTAAATGGGCAGAAGATTTACCAGATTGAAAAAACTTTGTTTGAATCGGCGGATACTACTTCGAAAGTCGATTTATCAAAAGCTCTGGGCATACCTCCGGTATATACCGTACCGTTTGAACGTCTTGCAGACTCAGCTGGTCGGGTTATTCAGCAGGTCTTTTTCTACGGCGATGATGATAAGGATGGCCAGGTTTCCTTCGCGAATTTCATGACACTGTTCAAGGGAAAACCCGAATGGACGGTTACCGAAAACAAGGATTTTGTTACCATCAAATCCACCAAAGGAAAGCCGGTATGGATCTTTGCGAACAAGCCGCTGTACGGATTGGATGATCCGGATGCAAAAGCCCAGGCCAAATTGCAGGAATACCTGGATCAGAATCAGTTGTATCCAACAGTATATATCCATCGCGGACATAGTTATCATGTGAAGTCTTCGCTTGGTCAAATTACCCCAAGTGCACGCATTGTAGTTCTGGGGTCCTGTGGTGGTTACAATAACCTGAATGATGTACTGACCATCAGTCCGGATGCCCATATTATTTCCTCCAAGCAAATTGGTGCCCGCGCGGTGAATGAACCTATATTGAATTCTATTAATACTTCCCTGAGAAATGGGGCTGCTATTGAATGGATGCCCATGTGGACGGAGCTTGGCAAGCTTTTTACAGGGGAGGCAAAAGAGCGCTTTGATGATTATATCCCACCCTATAAAAACCTGGGTGCGATCTTTATCAAAGCCTACAGAGGGGTGGAAGAGGAAGAATAATATCTTTGCGCCATGTCATCGACCTCTGGCAATAAGAAGATATTTGACTGGACATTGTTGAGAAGGGTATTTAGCCTTGCAGCACCTTATCGGAAAAAAGTGATGTTATCACTGGGTTTGGCAATCTTGCTGGCACTACTCACACCAGTAAGACCCTGGCTAATCCAGATAACTGTAAATAATTACATACGGAACGGGATGCTCGATTGGGTAATCCGAATCACCTTGATTCAATTCGGATTGCTGCTCATTGAGACCCTGTTCCGTTTCTTTTTTACGTTCACTACCTCCTGGCTTGGACAAACAGTGGTGAAAAACCTGCGGGTGCGTATTTTCAATAAGGTAGTGGGATTGAATCTATCCCAATTTGACGCAACACCCATTGGTACACTTACCACTCGTACTATCAATGATATAGAATCGGTAAATGAAGTTTTTTCAGACGGACTGATTCCCATCATTGCAGATTTTCTATCCATATTATCGATATTGTTTGTCATGTTCTGGGTCGACTGGAAACTGGCCCTGATCAGCCTGGCACCTTTTCCTTTCCTGATTCTGGCAACCTATATTTTCAAGGAAAGTGTAAACCGGTCTTTCATCCGGGTGCGGAACGCAGTAGCTGCACTGAATGCCTTTGTACAGGAGCATTTGACGGGGATCCAGGTGGTGCAGACTTTTGCGGCGGAGGAAAGGGAGTTTGACAAGTTTAAAAAAATCAATAAAGAACATCGGAACGCCAATATCAATGCGATTTTTGCCTACTCGGTCTTTTTCCCGGTGGTTGAAATTGTACTGGCGGTCTCCACCGGACTGCTGGTTTGGTGGGCGGCGAGTCATGCGTTGCAACTGCCACCCGAACAGGGTGCTGAGATGGCAGGTAAAATGATCTCTTTTATTTTGTTTTTGAACCTGCTGTTTCGTCCGCTTCGGGTGATAGCAGATAAATTCAATGTGTTGCAGATGGGCATGGTGGCCAGTGAACGGGTATTCAAGGTGCTCGACAATGAAGACTATATCCAGACCGAAGGAAACTTTGCACCGGATAAGGTGGCAGGTAAAATAGAATTTGACCATGTCTGGTTTGCTTACAAGGATGAGCAGTACATATTAAAGGATCTGAATTTCACGGTGGAACCTGGCGAAACAGTAGCCCTCGTGGGTCATACGGGCAGCGGCAAGACTTCGATCATTAGCCTCCTGAACCGCTTGTATCATATCAATAAAGGCAGTATCAGGATTGATGGAGTAGAGGTGGAGGAATACCGGTTGGAAGCATTAAGACGGCAAACCGGTGTGGTGCTTCAGGATGTTTTTCTTTTTTCCGGATCGGTACTTGAAAATATTACCCTTCGCAATCCAGCCATCAGTCGCGATCAGGTTGAGCGTGCTGCTAAAATGATTGGGGTGCATGAATTTATTGAGTCGCTGCCAGGCGGTTATGATTATAAAGTGATGGAGCGGGGTGCAACGCTGTCATTAGGTCAGCGGCAGATTCTGTCTTTTATCCGGGCACTTTTATATGATCCAAGCATTTTGATCCTCGATGAAGCCACTTCCAGCGTGGATACGGAAAGTGAGCAAATGATCCAGCAGGCGATCGACAACCTGATATCGGGACGTACCGCAATAGTAATTGCGCACCGCCTGAGTACCATTCGAAAGGCGGATAAGATCATTGTGTTGGATAAAGGGGAGATCCGGGAAATTGGTTCTCATGAGGAACTGCTGGAGCGAAAGGGCTATTACCACAGTTTGTATGAGTCGCAGTTTGAGAAGGGGTAGGGAAGGGGAGACAAAGGAGAATGGAAGAAAGGAGAATGGAAGAAAGGAGAATGGAAGAAAGGAGAAGGGAAGAAAGGAAGATGGAGGAATGGAATGGGAGATAAAGGAGGAGGGAGACGGGAGGCGAAGGAGGAAGTAAACAAAACCTGCGAAATAAATCAACGGTTCCAATTTTTTGGAAGTTGGAGATGTGGCATGCTTGATGGTTATTTATTTTAATTTATTGATAACCAATTGTTTATATATTTATTTCGGTCGCTCTCTTCCTTAATGGAGTGCCCCTAAATGAATCCTTATTATCTATTTTACCGGTTGCTGCTGTTTCCCGTCTCCTTCGTCTCCCGTCTCCTGCTTCCCGTCTCCCTTCTACTTTGAACTTCCTACTTCATAGTTCATAATTCTTACTTCATAATTCATAGTTCATAATTCCCCCTTCCTCCCTATCTTTGCGCAAAATTTTGAAACGGCATGGCAAGGAAAAGCGTCAAATCTTTACTGGTAGCGACTTTCAGCGCATTTTTGGTATGTTTCGGAACCGCTGTTCTGGCCAATGAGGGCGGTGACAACGGGAAAGCTGAAAAATTTGACGCCGGTAAAGCGATCCTGCATCACATTGCTGACTCACATGAATGGCATTTTTTCACAATTGGAGAAACGCATGTAACCCTGCCGCTTCCCGTTATTGTATATTCTCCACAACGCGGACTCAGCATATTTTCCTCTTCCAAATTTCATCACGGTGAAACCGTACATGAGGGGTATAAACTGGATCACGATCATATCGTTCCGGTTGATGCCAGTGGAAATGTGGATGCATCCGTTAAGGTCTACGACTTTTCCATGACAAAAAACGTGGTTCAGATGCTGCTCGCTGTAATTACTCTGGTGCTTATTATGACCAGCGTTGCAAAAAAATACGCTGCCAATGGTGCGAACAAAGCGCCTAGTGGATTGCAGAATGCGGTAGAACCGGTGATTACCTTCGTAAGAGATGAGGTGGCAAAGCCCAACCTGGGACATAAATACCAGAAGTACCTGCCCTACCTGCTGACTGTATTCTTCTTCATTCTTATCAATAACCTGTTTGGCTTATTGCCCGGTGCAGCTAACGTAACTGGTAATATAGCTTTCACTGCGCTACTTGGTTTGATTTCTTTTATTGTAATTCTATTTAGCACCAATGGCCATTTCTGGGGACATATTTTCTGGCCTCCGGGGGTGCCCTTCCTGGTGAAACTGATCCTTATACCAGTGGAACTGTTGGGTGTATTTATCAAGCCCGCTGCCTTGATCATACGTCTTTTTGCCAACATGACAGCTGGTCACATTGTAATCCTGAGTTTTGTATCCCTGATCTTCATATTTGGACAAATGAGTACAGTGGCTGGATGGGGCTTCTCTCCTGTATCCATTGCTTTCTCTGTATTTATTTATGTGATTGAATTGCTGGTTGCCTTTATCCAGGCATTTATCTTCACCAACCTGACAGCCGTGTTTATTGGTCAGGCAATGGAAGGCGAACATCATCACGAAGAAGCTCATGGGCATGAAGCAGCAAAAGCGCACTAAACTGATTTAAACTTTTTTTTTATAAAACACAAAACACAAATTGTATGTCTATCATGAACATCCTGTTGGAAGTAGGTCAGGCTCAGTTGGGTGGTGCTATCGGCGCCGGACTGGCTGCGATCGGTGCTGGAATCGGTATCGGTCAGATCGGTAAAGGTGCGGTTGAGTCTATTGCTCGCCAGCCTGAAGCTGCCAACGACATTCGTGGAAACATGATCCTGACTGCAGCGTTTATCGAGGGTGTTGCCCTTTTCGCTGTAATCGCGGGTCTGCTGGCGGTACTGACCACCTAATCCACGCAAAAGAATTAGCTGGTCCGGAGCACAGGGCCGAGGGCCAGCCAATTTTAAAACGTGAGACGTGATACGTGAGATGTGAGAAAAGAAAATAAATTGACCTCTTAATTATATAAAATGGAATTATTACTGCCTGCATTAGGCTATTTTGTATGGACCCTGGTAGCCTTCCTGATTGTATTCTTCATTCTAAAGAAGTTTGCCTGGAAGCCCATCATTTCCTCTCTTTCTGAAAGAGAAAAAAATATCGCTGATTCCATTGCGACCGCTGAAAAAGTGAAGCTGGAAATGGCCCAGATGAAGAACGAGAATGAAGTGCTGATGGCCAAAGCCCGTGAAGAACGTTCACAGTTGCTGAAGGAAGCAAAGGAGCTGAAGGATAAAATTGTTAACGAAGCGAAAGAGCAGGCCAAAGTGGAAGCATCTAAAATAATGGCAGATGCCCAGGCTACCATTGAGCAGCAGAAGAATGCAGCTCTTACGGACGTGAAGAATGTAATCGGTAATATGGTAATCGAAGTAACGGAGAAGGTTATTCGCCGTGAACTGGCTTCCAAAGCTGAGCAGGAAAATTATATCCGCAGTCTAGCTAATGAGCTGGGAACTGCATCACGCAATTAAGTCAGCATTCCAACAAGTTTAGGAATCAAGGAATACAATTCGAAAAAATAAATTATGCGCAATACACGTGTTGCCAGAAGATACACAAAAGCCCTGATGGACATTGCAGTTGAAACCAACCAGGTGGAAACTGTTAAGAAGGATGTAGATCTGCTGAAGGTTGCAACAACCGGTGAATTGGATCTTGTCCTGAAAAGTCCGATTATTCGTCAGGACAAAAAACAGGCTATTTTCTCTGCAATATTTGAAGGAAAAGTAAGTCAGCTTACCAGTATGTTCTTCAGCTTATTGTTCGAAAAAGGTCGCGAAATTGTACTTCCTGAAATTCTCGACGCATTCAATGCAGCATATCGTAAGATGAAAGGAATTGAAATTCTGGAACTGACTACGGCGGTTGCTGTTTCCGATGAGGTGAAAGCAAGCATCGTTGAGAATTTTAAAAAGATGCCGGAATACAGTGCCAATACTTTTGAGGTTAAAGAAAAGCTGGATGAATCCATACTTGGTGGCTTTCTAGCTCAAATCGGTGATAAGCTGTATGATGCCAGCATCCGGAATGATTTGCAGGCAATCAAAAAGCAGTTCGTTGAGAACATGTATATTCAGAAAATCAGATAACAAAACAAACGTCTAAATAAAGCTATATGGTAGACATTAAACCAGATGAAATATCAGCGATACTGCGCCAGCAGCTGAGCAACTTCAACGCTTCTGCCGACCTGGAAGAAGTGGGTACCGTTTTGCAGGTGGGTGATGGTATCGCCCGTGTATACGGACTGAGCAACGTGCGCGCAGGTGAGCTGGTTGAATTTGCCAACGGAGTAAAAGCAATCGCCCTGAACCTGGAAGAAGATAATGTGGGTGTGGTATTGATGGGTGAGTCATCCGAAATCAAAGAAGGTGATAAAGTAAAAAGAACCGGCCAGATCGCTTCTATTAAAGTAGGTGATGGATTGGTAGGTCGTGTTATCAATACCCTGGGCCAGCCGATTGACGGTAAAGGTCCGGTTACTGGAGAGCTCTATGAAATGCCGCTGGAGCGTAAAGCGCCGGGTGTAATTTTCCGTGAGCCGGTAAAAGAACCACTTCAGACTGGTATCAAAGCCATTGACGCGATGATTCCGATTGGTCGTGGTCAGCGGGAATTGATCATTGGTGACCGTCAGACAGGTAAAACTGCAATTGCGATTGACACCATCATCAATCAAAAAGAATTTTTCGATGCGGGCAAACCCGTTTATTGTATATACGTTGCGATTGGTCAGAAAGCTTCTACCATTGCAGGCGTAATGAAGACGCTCGAAGAAAATGGTGCGATGCAGTACACCACCATCGTAGCAGCTTCTGCATCTGACCCTGCTCCTCAGCAGTTCTATGCTCCTTTTGCTGGTGCGGCTATCGGAGAATTCTTCCGTGATACCGGTCGTCCTGCCCTTATCATTTATGATGATCTGTCCAAGCAGGCGGTAGCTTACCGTGAGGTGTCCTTGCTGCTTCGTCGTCCTCCTGGTCGTGAAGCATATCCCGGCGACGTATTCTACCTGCACAGCCGTTTGCTGGAGCGTGCAGCAAAAATCATCGGAAAAGATGAGGTTGCCCGTAATATGAATGATCTGCCGGAAAGCATCAAACACCTGGTTAAGGGTGGTGGTTCCCTGACTGCTCTTCCAATCATTGAAACACAGGCGGGTGACGTATCTGCCTATATCCCTACGAACGTAATTTCTATCACCGACGGTCAGATCTTCCTGGAAGGTAACCTGTTCAACGCTGGTATTCGTCCGGCGATCAACGTAGGTATTTCGGTTAGCCGTGTGGGTGGTAATGCGCAGATTAAATCCATGAAAAAAGTTGCGGGTACCCTGAAACTGGACCAGGCGCTGTATCGTGAGATGGAAGCCTTCTCCAAATTCGGTGGTGATCTGGATCCTGCAACCAAACTGGTTCTGGACAAAGGTGCACGTAACGTGGAGATTCTGAAGCAGCCCCAGTTTGCGCCTTTTTCAGTAGAGAAGCAGGTAGCTATTATTTACCTCGGTACACAAGGTTTGTTGCGGGATGTGCCTGTAAATAAAGTAAAAGAGTTTGAAGAGCAGTTCCTGCATGAGATGGAAGCCAAATTGCCGAATGTACTGGCTGAATTCAAGAAGGGCGGATTGCCTGAGGATGGCCTGAACAAGATGGTGGAACTGGCGAAGGGAATTGCAGCGCAGATGAAATAGGAAGTGAAAGGTGAAAGGTGAAAAGTGAAAGATGGTGAAAAGTAGAAGGTGAAAAGGAAATCTTAACTATTGCAACCTCTAACTTTCATATTAGAATAAAAGAAGCGGTATCTACGGGTACCGCTTCTTTCATTTTCCCTCCTTTGACCCTCTTTCACTTTTCACCTTTCACTTTTCACCATATTGTTCCATTCATCGAAATAATTTTCCCTATTCCTTGCATATGTCAAAAAGGGATGCAATCTTTGTTCTGCTTCTGACATGATCCAATCCTGCTGAATGGCTGTTATCCAGTACCTATGGGCATTTTGATAATCCACCCATAGTTGATCATGAAAAGAACGTACCCGTCGATGTTACCCGCATTGACAATTCTATACAGCAGCCTGTTTTTATTGGTTGGTACCTCTCAGGCCCAATCACCCCAGGCAACAACTCCTTTGTATTTTCATCATCCTGTTTTGATCGAAGGTCAATCCGGTCAGGTAGGATCTGCATATAAGTTTACTGGCGTTATTTCAGCTTCTAATGGCCAGCCACTGACAGATTGTGTAGTTCGGGTAGAGGCTTTGTCTGAAGGAGTTGAGTTGCAATCAATTGATCAGGAGGAAAGTAATCAACTGGCGGCATTTGAACCTGTAGTGGAACACCAGCAAACCATTGGTGCAGCGTCTGTAAGTTTCAGTTTTGAGTTTGTACCGCATGATCCTGCTACTAATACGGAGGGTAAATACATTTTTCCAGCCCTTGCGGCTTCTCTCTCCGGTTTGAAAGGACTAGAAGATGCGCAGGCGTTTGCTGAATGTGCTATCGGGAAAAATGGCCGGGTATGGGTAAATCGGGAGTCGAAAAATATTATGTTAGCCAGGAGCGGAGATGCTTTCCGTGCTCAGTATAAATGGAGTAATGAAGATGAAACATTGTCAGTAAATGCTGCACCGGTTGTATTTGCTAACCAGGAAGTAAGTGGCTTCAGAATAAAAATGGGTGTAAACAGTAAGGGTAGTCCCTATAAAGGTCGGTCCGTTTATAACCTTTTGCTGACGGAATCTGTTCCGGTAAGTCAGGCTGGAAACGCTGTTCATTTTGCTTCCATGATAAAAAAAATCGACATGTTACCGGAATGGATAGGAGATGCAACTGTTGTAGCTGTGCAGGATACCAGCAAGACTAAAACTTTAAAAAAGTTACCGCTTTCCAATGATCTGTTGGTGTTTATTCCGGATGAAATGGTGCAAAAGAAAGTTGTAATAAATATTTATAACCAGAAAGGAGAATTAAGAAGAAAAATTATTGAAGAAAAAGCTCCCCAGCAATTGTTGGTTGAAATTGGAGATCTGGCAGCAGGCTCCTACAAAATAGAAGTACAATCTGATGATAAGAAATTCACTATGCTGACCATCCGGTCTTCACAGTTGTAGTAAGTTTTTACAGTATTCTCTCCACTCCTCTGAATTACACATCCCTGATCGTTCCAATGCCTGTGGGTTCCGATTGTTAACCCCAACGCATTACAATGAAAACGTCGTACCCCCTGAACAAACAGTTCATGCTGATAAGCATGCTGTTAATTAAAATGCTGGCAGTAAGCGCTGCTGATCGTATCGGACTTGAAAATTTTTCTGCCAAATGGGAAAAGAACCATGTCGTTCTGAAATGGACAGCAGCAGTAGAAAAAAACTTTAGTCATTTCGCAGTTGAAAGAAGTGTAAATGGCGAGGAGTTTAAGGAAGTGGCACTCTATTTTACGGAAAGTGATCCGCGGTTAAAGTGCAGTTATGCATATACCGACAAATTCCTTCCTACTAAAAACAAGGTTTTGTATTACAGGTTAAGGCTGATCAATAAAGATGGAACCTTCCAATATTCTTCTCCGCAACAGGTAAGCCAGGAAGCAGCTGAAAACATGCGCCTGAGTCTTTATCCCAATCCGGTACAACGTACTGTGGTCGCTGCACTTCCACAGCAATGGAATCAACAGGAAGTTGTCCTGGAATTGTATAACGGAAATGGACAGTTGCTGAAAACCAGGATTGAGAAAAGAGCTTCCTTAACACTGATTATGGATCTTGATGATCTTGCGCCCGGTTGGTATATTCTAAAAGCCCGGACCGCTGCTGAATCGATACATGCTCGGATGGTTAAAATTAAGTGAGATGTGAGACGTGAGACGTCAGACGTATGGGTGAAAAAATAAATTGTAGGAACCACTAAACCGAACCGTATGGACCTGAACCGAACCACAAAAAACGGTTCTGTGCCGGAAGAATACCGCCTGCCTTCTTCCCCACAGACTGTTGTAAATAAATGGATCACAATTGGAGTCCTGGCTGTGATTTGGCTTTGCCTGGTTATCAGTCTGCTCCAGAAATAAGAGCGTATAGTTTTAAAGGGTACGATCAACAAGGCCTGGCTAGTCTTAGTCGGGCCTCTATTTTTTTATTTTGGTTTATATTGTAAACTAGTTTACATTTGACGAAAATTAGAGCATTGAACCATCTTATCCTGCTTCTTCTGCTTTTAATCAGCCAGCTGGCTGCCCTGGGACAAACAACCGTCAGGGGAAGACTACTCACGCCAAAAGGCAAACCCGTTCCGGGCGCCAGTTTGGCAATAAAAGAAAGTTACGATGGAGCTACCACCGATTCCACCGGCCGGTTTCAGTTTGAAACCACAGAAAAGGGAAGACAACTTCTCCAGGTTACGGCTATCGGGTATAAACCGGTGGAAGAATGGCTGGAACTGAATGAAACCGCTGTTGAACTTCAGTTGACCATAAAGGAAGCCATAGATGAGTTAAAAGCTGTTGTGGTTACTGCAGGAAGCTTTGAAGCCAGTGATACAAAACGAACTACGGTATTAAGTTCAATTGATGTGGTTACTACTGCCAGTGCTAATGCAGACGTGACAGCTGCTCTTCGAACCCTGCCTGGTACGCAACAGATAGGAGAACGGGAAGGCCTGTTTGTTCGGGGTGGCAGTGGTGAGGAAGCAAGGGTTTTTATTGACGGCACACTGGTCAATAACTTCTTTTATTCGGCGCTGCCCGACCTGGCAACAAGGGGCCGTTTTTCTCCCTTTTTGTTTAAAGGAACGGTGTTTAGTTCCGGTGGGTATTCTGCTCTGTATGGCCAGGCTCTTTCAGGTGCACTGATACTCGAAACCATCGATCTGCCAGATCAAAGTTCAGCATCTTTAGGAATATCATCCGTTGGTTTAAGCGGAGGCTATCAACACCTTAATCAAAAGAAAACAGCCAGTTGGGGTGCGAATTACGGTTACACCAATCTTTATCCATACTTCCAATTGGTAAAACAACGACCGGATTATTTTAGAATCCCGGCATTTCATGCAGGGGATGCCAATTTCAGGATCAAAACTTCCAAAACCGGCATTCTGAAATTTTATAGTACCATACAGGCCAATCGGTTGGGTATCCGAACACCCGATATTGACTCTGGCAGTTTTAAAAATGCATTCGGACTAACCAACTATAACATCTACACGAACCTGGCCTGGAAGGAACGTCTTGGAAAAAAATGGAAATTGTTTCTTGGTACTTCCTATAGTTTAAACCGGGATGATATCGAGAATCGGTTGCAGGACCAGGACAATAAAGACCAATTTATCCGTGAGCAGCCCTATGCATCCAAATCTTTTGATGTGGATGCACGTGGTAGCCTTTTGCAACTCAAAACAGTATTTGATCGGCGCCTTGGTTCCGGTTTGTCGGTACTTCGCTTTGGTGGGGAGTGGCTCTATTTTAAAGACGATGTGAAATTCAGGGATACCATCGCCCGTAACAACCTGCAGGAAGACCAGTTCAAAGCAGGATTTGCTGAAATGGATGTGTACATCACCAATAACCTGGCTGCTAAGCTGGGTACCCGAGTGGAGCATTCTTCCCTGCTGGACCGCGCTAATATTGTACCTAGGCTTTCAATGGCCTACAAACTGGGGGAGAAAGGTCAGGCTTCCCTTGCATATGGCATTTTTTATCAAAAACCGGAACGCAATCAGCTCTTGCTGAACCCGGATCTTCGTTTCACCAAAGCAGCTCATTATATCGCGAATTACCAGGTGATTAACAGCTCCTATACATTCCGCGCCGAAGTGTTTTATAAGAAATACGAGGATCTGGTTAAAACTTTCCCGTCCACCAATAATAACGGTAAAGGATATGCGAAGGGTTTTGAATTCTTCTGGCGTGATAAAAAAACGATTGAAGGAGTAGATTATTGGGTGTCTTATTCTTATCTGGATACCAAACGGGATTACCTGAATTTCCCTGGAAGTCTGCAGCCTAATTTTGCTGCTAATCATACCGCCTCACTGGTCGTAAAGAAATTCATCACCAAGTGGAAGACCCAGTTCAATGCGTCCTATTCCTTTGCAACGGGAAGACCTTATTACAATATCCGTTTTGACCAGGGTGTCAATAAATTCATAGTTGCTGATCAGGGTAAAACGATTCCCTTTAATAACCTGAGCCTGAGTGTAAATTACCTGCCGGCAATTGGAAGATCCGGTGCAAAATCCTTTACTGTGTGGGTATTATCGGTGAACAACGTACTTAACCAAAACCAAATTTTCAATTATAACTATTCCTACGATGGTTTAACCAGAAGACCGATTCGCCCGGCTGCCAACCAGTTCTTTTTCATTGGCTGCTTTATCAGTTTTGGTGTAGATCGTTCACAGGATGTGATCAATAGTAATCTTTAAATATCAACTGTTATGAAACAAACAGCTTTTTTATTGCTTTTCATGCTGGGTTCTTTTGCCCTGTTTGCGCAATCTGAGAAATACCAGAAAACTATGCAACAGCATATTGCTGAAATGGAAACTGCTGTTCAAAATGGAAACATGCCTGCACTCGCCAATACCTTTCAACGTATAGCGGAGGCTGAAAAAAACCAATGGCTTCCGTATTATTATGCGGCCTATTGCCAGGTTATGACGGCCTTACTGGAGCAGGATAAATCAAAAGTGGATCCAATCGCAGATAAAGCAGAAGTCCTGCTCAAGAAGGCAGAAGAGTTGGCCGGTGGAGCCAATAGTGAAATAAATGTCATCTATAGTATGATTGCTACGGCTCATCTGACCGTGGACCCCGCAGCCCGTTGGATGCAATATGGACAAAGTTCTTCCGCTTTTCTGGAGAAAGCAAAAGCCCAGGATCCCACCAATCCGCGTCCGCTTTACCTGGAAGGGCAATCCAAATTTTATACACCTGTGCAATTCGGAGGTGGTAAAGCTGCTGCAGCACAGGTGCTGGAAAAAGCAATCGCTATGTTTGATCAGTTCAAACCTGATTCTGAACTCCATCCTACCTGGGGAAAAGCAGCTGCACAATATTTTTTAGCTCAATGCAAATAAAATGGAAAGAAGAGTACAACCTGAAACGCCAATGAGCAGTGCTGAAAGCCTGGCGCTCATTGAATCCATGATCAACAAGGCAAAGAACCAGTTCAGTGAAAATGGGCACCTTTATTTGCTTTGGGGATGGGTGGTTTTTATCTGTAGTCTGGGCCAGTACCTTGGTATGCGTGTCTTAAAGATTCAGGAAAGTTATTATGTGTGGATGTTAACCTGGGTTGCGGTCATTTATATGATATTCTACCTGGTAAAGAATAAAAAACAGCGCAGGGTGGTCACCTATACCGATGAATTGTTGGGTGCTATCTGGATAGCTTTTAGTATTGTTATGTTTTTGTCGGGATTCATAATCGGACAAACGATGGGTGCCCGCTTTTATGAGTTGCTTAACCCAATATATCTTACTATATATGCTATGCCCACTTTTATTTCAGGAGTTGTTCTAAAGTTCATACCACTTAAAACAGGTGCGGTAGTTTGCTGGGTACTGGCAGTTTTATCTACATTTATACCAGTTACCGAACATTTGCTTTTAATTGCCATTGCGATGGTGGCAGCCTGGATCATTCCAGGATACCTGTTAAAACAGCGTTATAACAATCAAAGAGTAAATTAATGAGGAAGGAAAGGTATTTTCATGTTTAAAGAACTGGATCCCATATTACATACCCCACTACGACTGGCCATCGTTTCCTTACTGATCAGCGTTAAGGAAGCAGAATTCACTTTTATAAAAGAGAAAACCAATGCAACCGCCGGTAACCTGAGCGTGCAGGTCAGTAAATTAAAAGAGGCGGGTTATATTGATGTCGTAAAACAATTCAGAGATAATTACCCCCTCACTATCTGTAAAATAACCCCCGAAGGTGTGCGGGCCTTTGAAACCTATGTCAAAAACCTGCAATCTTACCTGAATGCCGGAAATTAACGGTATTTAAGGCATCGTTGCTCAACAATGGAATTCATCTGCTGTTATAGTTGGCAACTAATTGGGCAGGATGCAACCTTTGATTGAAGTCAACAAGCTGGTTAAAAAATTTGATTCCCTGGTAGCAGTGGATAATCTCTCTTTTTCCGTTTATCAGGGAGATGTGTATGGTTTCCTGGGACAGAATGGAGCAGGGAAATCAACAACCCTGCGGATGCTGCTTTCCCTAATACTGCCCAGTTCAGGCAGTATTCGCTTATTTGGAGAGGAGCTTACGCCTAATCAAAAATCCATACTCAAACGGGTAGGGGCGGTTATTGAGCGGCCCGATCTGTACAAATATCTTACCGCAATAGAGAACCTGGGCATATTTGCAAGGATGAGCGGGGTTAGACCCAGTCATCGCCTGTTAATGGATCAGCTTGAAATGGTGGGACTTGCAGAAAGAGCCAAAAGTAAAGTGGCAACCTATAGCCAGGGTATGAAACAGCGATTAGGCATTGCCGTTGCATTGGTACATAATCCTGATCTGGTGATTCTGGATGAACCCACGAACGGACTGGATCCCCAGGGAATTGCAGATATGCGAAACCTGATCCTTCGACTGAGCCGTGAATTCCAAAAAACGGTGGTGGTTTCATCGCATTTACTTACTGAAATTGAACAGATTGCTACGCGAATGATCATCCTGGACAAGGGAAAAAAAATGATGGAGGGATCTGTGGCTGATTATTTTCAGCCAGCCAGTAATAAAGTTCACCTGGGTGTAGTCAATCCTGAAAAAGCCATTGAATTATTAAAAAAGGAGCCCTGGAGTTTACAGGTGGAACTGTCCAGGGAAGAATTGATTGTTTCCCTTGCTTCCCAACAGGTACCTGCTCTCAACCGATACCTTGTTGAACAGGGAGTGGAGATTCAATCCATTCGCTCCGTGAATTCGCTCGAAGCCTATTTTTTATCCTTAACCTCCGGAAATCAGCATGTGGCAGCTTTTACGAATTGAACTGTTTAAGATTTTCAAACGACCCCGTACTTATATCAGCTTTGCTGCTATTGGTGCTATAGTGGCGCTGATTCTGCTGGCTTTTTATGCAGATGGCACCAATTATATGGCATTTGGCATGCAAAGCCTGACCCAGAGTTTTGATATTCAGGGTAAAGTGCTAAATGGTTTCCTGATCTGCTTTATCATTTTGCAAACCCTCCTGATTCACGTACCGCTGCTGATTGCGCTGGTCGCGGGAGATCAGATTGCAGGTGAAGCCAATATGGGAACGCTTCGATTGTTGATTACGAAACCGGTAAGCAGAACAAAACTATTGCTGGCGAAATTTTTTTCCTCTACCATTTATACCATTCTCCTGCTTTGCTGGATGGCCTTGTTATCGCTGGTTGTTTCTATTCTGATCTTTGGTACCGGCGACCTGATGATCCTGAAAAGCGAGGAGGTAGTGATTCTTGAAAAAGCAGATGTGCTCTGGCGCTATTTTGCTGCGTTTGGTTTTGCAGCCATCGCTATGACAACCGTTGCAGCGCTCTCATTTTTACTGTCTGTATTTGCTGAAAACTCTATTGGTCCGATTGTAACCACAATGAGTGTTATTATTGTCTTTACTATCCTGACCACTATGGATATCCCCATTTTTAATGTTATCAAACCTTTTCTGTTTACCACGCACATGATTGGGTGGAAGGGCTTTTTTGATGCTCCGGTACAATGGGAACCCGTTTTGCAATCCGCGGGTATTTTACTGTTCCATATCGTTGCGTTCCTGGTTGCTACTATTCTGATATTTCGTAAAAAAGATATTCTGTCCTGATATGAAAAATAGTTTACTTATATCCTGTTTCTTACTGCTTTTCTCAAGCCTTCAGGCTCAGGATGCAGATAAATTGTTGGCAGCAGTAAAAGCCAAACTCGAATCTGTAAAGGATTATACAGGGGAAGCTACACTTTCAGTAAATGTTTCATTTATGAATGTGCCGGATTCCAGGGTAAAAGTTTACTTCCTGCAGCCCGATCAATTTAAAATTTTAAAACCAGATGGAATATCAATTCTGCCCAAGGGGGGTATGAGTATCAGCCTAAACTCCCTTATTTCAGGGAAGGAGTTTACTGCAGTACCAGGAGGGTATACTTCGATGAATGGGCATAAACTGGCGACGATCAAACTTTTGCCGGTAAATGAAAACAGTGATATCGTATTAAGCACATTGTTGGTTGATGAAACTACCGCACTGGTGTGGAAAGCTACTACTACTACGCGCGAAAACGGTACGTATGAATCCATCCTGGAATATGGTCGTTTTGCGCGTTGGGGATTACCTGACAAAATTCTTTTTGTGTTCAATACCAATACGTTCAAGCTGCCAAAAGGGGTAACGATGGAATACGAGGGTAGCAAAAAAGCAGCCACTTCAAAGCCACAGGGAGATGGAAAAGGCAGGGTCACGCTGGTCTATTCCAATTACACCATCAATACCGGTTTAAAGCCTGCCTTATTTAAGTAGTGTTCGGTGTTTTAAGGGTTTTCCATTATTTTTTGTGTAAGAAAAAATATTAATCTCAGTAGGTCGTTTTATAGGAGTCCAACCCTAGATTATGACCACCCGAATCCGTAAAATAGGTTATTTGTTACTGGCAGGTTTACTTGCATTTCTTGACATTCAGTCGCAGAATCCTGCCACCCGCTCTATCGTTGTGGGTATCGGCAGAACCTCCTGTAACTCAGGGAACAATCGCCTGACTCATTTTGAGTTTAATGAACCATTAAACAGGTTGAATAAGTTTCCATCTGACTGTAACCCCTCCCTTGGCGGCCCGGGTTTTTCCATATATGGCGCACTGGTTGATTATAACCCCAAAGACAATATGTTGTATTATTTCCGCTGGGTTGGAAATGATACTTATGTGTGGAGATGGACTCCAGGTACCTGTCCGACTGGTAGCCTGGCTCCGCTGCGTGTGTTTACCAACGCCAACCTCACGGCTTCCTTTGATGCGGATGGCTATGCCTGGATGGTGAATATGATTGCAACAGGAAGTCCTGTTCGTCATAACCTGACCTTGCAACGCATTGATTTTACTACCGGAGTTGTAGGTGCAGCGGTTCCGGTGACGCTTCCCAGTGGTGTGAATATTTATGAGAAAAGCGGCGACTTTACCATTACCCCGGGAGGTCAGTTTTATTTTGCTTTCGACAACAAGTTGATGACTATGAACTATACTGATTATGGTTCATTGCCCATTAATGCTACGTATATAGATACCATTCCGCTTCCTGCAATTAATCAGGATCTGATTGGTCTGGCATATGCAGGCGGTCAGTTTATTTCATCTTTTGTGCGTTTTTCTCCTAATACCTGTATTCATAGTCGGATTAATATGTTAACCGGCGACCGTTTTAATGTAACTCCCAATTCTACATTTAGCTCTTATGACAATACCAGTATTACTTCTGGTATTGGTTCCGCCAAGCGACTGGTTTCCTTAACGCCTACCGGAACTGCTGGAGAATATGATGTGGTGTATGATTTGCATGTCAAAAACTATGGAAACTATCCCATTTCCAATCTGCAGGTATTTGATACACTGTCAAATATCAATGGGCTGGCGAACGTGGTAAGTGCGAGTGCCAGCCTGGTATCCAACCCGGCAGGAGTTGCCCTGAATACAGCATTTAATGGCACAACCAGTACAAGACTGTTGGCTAACAGCCAGACACTTAAAAACTTCCCACTTGATGAAAATAATTTTACAATTCGTATAACTGTTCGGTTAAGAAATATAGTACCTGGTGTTATCTATAATAACTCTGCTACAGTTACAGGTACAGGTTTTGGAAGTACAGCTACAGGGTTTGGGGTTGACCTTCGGGATGTGTCCACCAATGGATCAAATCCTGACCTGAACTTAAATGGGAAACCGGATGACGCCGGTGAGTCAGTACCAACTCCTTTTGTAGTAACAGTTGCCGGTGAAGCACCTCCTTGTCCGGCTATTAATAGGGTGCTCTATTCCCAGGATTTTGGTTCCGGTGGAACCTCCTCAGCTATGCCAGCAGGAACTTCCAGCGCTTACACTGGCGCCACTTCAAATCCGCTTGCTGAAAATCGTTTTATGATTACAGATAATCCAGCGAATGGCAATACCAACTACTGGAATTCCATGCCGGATCATACTGGTAATTCCAATGGTAGGATGATGGTGGTTAATGCGGATGTGGATCAAAACGTTGTTTTCAGTACAACGATCAACAATCTTTGTTCTAACCTAAAGTATTCACTCAATGTATGGGTGGCCAATATAAGCAATAGCAACCAACGTACATTCTGTTCTGCCGTTGGCGGATTCAAATCGCCGAAGTTGCAATTCCGCGCACGAGACGCTGTGACCGGATTGGTACTGACAACTCTTACGACACCAGAGATAACCGGTAGTAGTTGGGAGCAGCATGGTATTCGATTTGTACTTCCTAATGGCTATACTTCCATCATATTGGAAGTTATCAACCAGGGTGAAGGTGGCTGTGGTAACGACCTCGCAATTGATGATATTGAATTCGGATTGTGTGATGCAGAGCCGGTTGTAAATACTACTGCTGTGAGTGCGGGATGTATTGGTGGTGAAGCAACATTCTCTGCGACACTTAGTGATCCAACCATTATCGATGGAACGGTTCAGTATCAATGGCAGGTGAGTAATGACAGTATTAGCTGGACAAATATTTCAGGAGCCACCAATTCAACATACACCATTTCTTCGATGAATGCAACTCATCAACGCTACTATCGGGTGTTGGTAGCTTCAGGCGGTAATATAAATAACGCCCAATGCAGGTATGCATCCCCTGGTTTCTTCCTTCCTCTCAAGTCGCCAAGTACTACTGCTCCTGCAGGAATTCGGGCAAATAAAACAGTTGTATGTCCTGGTACTGGTGTAACATTAACAGCATATGGTGGAAACTTTGGAACCAATGCAAGATACGTATGGTATGCTGTAGGTTGTGGTACAGGAACGCCTATAGGATATGGCGCAACCATAACAGTGAATCCATCATCGACTAGAAACTATTATGTCAGAATAGAAGGTGATTGTAATATTACTTCTTGTGCTACTTACAGAGTAGTAATTGGCTGCGATATCGATGACGACGATGATGGTATTCCTGATCTTATTGAAAATAATGGCTTAGATGCAGACCTTGATTCAGATGGTGATGGTATTCAGAATTACAGGGACTCAGACAGCCCCGGATTTACCGACAGCAATAATGATGGTATTCACGATGCCTTTGATTTTGACCTTGATGGTATTATTAATTCACTTGATCTGGATAGTGACAACGATGGTATAGCAGATGTAGTGGAAGCCGGAGGTGTTGACGAAAATGGTGACGGTCGTATTGATAATTTTTCTGACCCAGATGGCGATGGCTTATCTCAAAATGTTGATGCTTCATCAACAGGAGTAACAGGATCTGGAAATGGCCTGGGCTTGCCTGACATAGATGGTGATGGTATCCCCAATATGTTTGATCTGGATAGCGACAATGACGGCATCTATGATGTAATAGAAGCAGGCGGCCCGGATGCTAACAATGATGGTCGTATTGATAACGGAGCCCGTATTCTGCGCACCGGTGCGGATACCAATAATGATGGTCGTGCAGATAGCTATCCGTTTTTTAATATGGATCGTGACATGCGCCCGAATCCTTATGACCTCGACAGCGACGGTGATGGCATAACAGATCTTCGTGAAGCCGGCTATCCGGACACTGATTTTAATGGAATGCTGGATGCAGGAACACCCCGCCATTTTGTGTATCCCAACTCAGATGGCAGAGGTCCTCTTGATTACCTGGATATAGATTCAGACGATGATGGTGTGCCAGATAATATTGAAGGATTGGCAACAATCAGCTATCAGTTGCCAACCGGAATTGACTCAGACAATGATGGTATTGATAACGCCTATGATGGATTTAGTGGATTTGGTGGTGCAGGCATCGTCCCAAATGATGAAGATGCGGATGGTATCCCTGATTACCTTGATGAGGACACGGATGGAGATGGTGATCTGGATATTCATGAAGCCAATGATTTCAATATGAACACCCGGAAGGATGATAATGTTACCTTAACCGGAAATGATGCTGATGGTGATGGTTTGGATAACCGATTTGATCGGGATAACTTATCTGCCAAAGGAACCTCTGCCTATATGGGTAACGGGGGCTCCTTAACCGGTGATCCGAATCCGGGCTCCTTTACCATGGTGCAGAGACATTCTACTGCATCTACCGAGCGCGACTGGAGAGTATATCTGTATATCCTTTCTACCCGATTTGTTCAGGTAAGTGCCTTCCAGCAAAACAATGGAATTCAATTAAACTGGGAGATCAGTACCACTGAACCGGTTGATTATTTTGAAATTTTGCGCAAGGATGTAAATGGTACCTATGTTGTGGTTGGTACCGTTCAGAATAGTAACGGTTTCTTTGATACCAAACCTGGTACCGGTTCGGGTGTGCAATACCGTATCAAAGCAGTTAACCGCTCAGGCAAATTTGTGCTGAGTGATGTAGTACTCGTTAAACTTTCTGTGGTAGAACAGGTATCCGTTATGCCTAACCCGGCACAATCTTACCTGCAGGTGATCATCAGCGCGAAGGAAAAACAATGGCTGGATTGCCAGCTGATGGATGAACGTGGCCGACTGGTTTACCAGCAATCACAACAACTTCAGAAAGGAAACAATACCATTCAGATTACCGGTTTAGGAAAGTTTGCTCGCGGTATGTACCTGCTGCGACTGGTGTCTAACAATCAGGAAGTAATTACCCATAAGATAATTCTCAGATAACGATTGCTTACTCTTCAATTTTCTCATCAACCGCATTCGCAAGAAGGCGGTTGGTGAGTTTTTTCATGGGGTTCGCCCTGTTTTCACGATATGCTGCACGCTGACGGATGATGTCAATACAGGTGAAAATTGAACTGATGAAAGAACTCTCATCCCCTTTGTTCTTACCTGCAATATCAAAGGCAGTTCCATGATCAGGAGAAATGCGTACAGCTGATAATCCCGCTGTGAAATTCACCCCTTCTCCATGGGAGAGTGATTTGAAAGGGATCAGGCCCTGATCATGATACATAGCCAATACAGCATCAAATCGCTCATGATAGCCTCTGGCGAAAAAGGCATCTGCTGAAAATGGCCCCTGCACAATCGCATTGTTTTGATGCTTGTATTCCTTGATGGCCGGTTTGATGATGTTTTCTTCTTCTGCGCCAATCAATCCTTCATCACCTGCATGTGGATTCAAGCCCAATACTGCAATCTTCGGACGATCAATTCCAAAATCCTGTTTCAGGCTGGCTTCTATCAGTTTCAGTTTGGATATAATAGCTGCTTTTGTAATATGCGGACCGATCTCCTGAACCGGCACATGTTCCGTAAGCAGGGCTACCCGCATATTGCTTGCCACCATCATCATCACTACTTCTTTGGCGCCAAACGCTTCTTTGAGATAGGGAGTATGGCCAGTGAATGGAAAACTATCTCCCTGGGTATTTTTCTTGTGAATCGGTGCGGTTACCAGGCCCTGAATTTGTCCCGCTTTCAACGCTTCCACAGCCGCAGTCAGAGAAAGAATCGCATATTTGCCTCCTTCCGGTGTCAATTGCCCCGGCGTAATAGCTACCTCCTCTTCCCAGCAATTGAATACATTTACCTGCTTGGGATTGATACGAGTGAAATCCTTGATCTGCTGAAAGTTAAAATTGCTGTCCGGTATGGATTTCCGGTAAAAATTGATCGCCTTGTTGGATGCAAAGATGATCGGTGTGCAAAGTTCCAGCAGTTTATTATTGGAAACTGTTTTGATGATCAGTTCGAGTCCGATTCCATTCAGATCCCCACAACTAATCCCAATCAGTGGACGTATAGATTCTGTTGACATATGTTCTATCTCGTTGAATAAGCAGTAAAAATACAGTATTCAGCGGCCGCGCCCAATACTGTATTTTTGCTCCATTCTATGTACACGCTTAAAAAATCACTGGGCCAGCACTTTCTTCGTGATGAAAACATCTGTCGTAAAATCGTCGATGCCCTGCAGGAACAGCCTTTTGACCGCCTGCTGGAAGTAGGTCCGGGTGGGGGAGCACTCACCAAATACCTGCTGGAACTGCCCGGGATTGATTTCCGCGCTGTAGAGCTGGATGCAGAAAAAGTGCAATTCCTGGAGGCCACCTATCCGGCTTTAAAAGGCAGGCTAATTCACCGAAGTTTCCTGGATATCGATTGCCCCTTTGAACAACCTTTTACCCTGGTTGGAAATTTTCCCTATAACATTTCCACTCAAATCCTGTTTAAAGTGTTGGAGTGGGAGAATCAGGTAGAACGGGTGATCGGAATGTTCCAGAAAGAAGTAGCCCAGCGGGTAGCAGCACCCCCAGGCTCCAAAGTGTATGGCGTGATCAGTGTACTGGTACAGGCCTGGTATGAGGTGCAGTACCTGTTTGATGTGCCTCCGGGCTGTTTCAATCCCCCTCCTAAAGTGATGAGTGGCGTAATTGCGCTGGTGCCACGAAAAGAGCTTCCTGTAATGCGCAGCCGGAGAGATTTTTTCCTGCTGGTGAAAACTGCGTTTAATCAACGCCGTAAGACCCTGCGGAATGCTGTTAAATCCCTGTTTCCTCCTGAAGTATTGACGGACGCGATCTTTCAACAACGGGCAGAACAGTTATCTGTAGCCGATTTCGCAGCACTGACTTTTAAAATGAATGGTAAAAATGGATAAGGTATTGATCACGGCGGGGGTTCATCCCTGGTTGCCGGAAAAGTTGAAATCGCTTGGATTTGAAGTAGATTATCAGCCGGCTATTAATTATGACCAGGTAGTTGCATGCATTGCTGATTATACCGGTATGATTGTGACCACCCGAATCAAAGTGGATCGCAGCCTGCTCCAAAAAGCGGATCGTTTAAAATGGATCGGCCGCCTTGGAAGCGGACTGGAACTGATTGATCTGGTCTATGCCAAAGAAAAAGGAATCCGCTGTGAAAGCAGTCCGGAAGGTAACCGAAATGCTGTTGCCGAACACGAACTGGGTATGCTTTTATCACTGCTGAACAAACTGCACTCCAGTGCCGAAGAAGTTCGCCAGGGAAAATGGTTACGGGATGCCAACAGGGGTACAGAGTTGAGTGGCAAAACAGTTGGGATTATCGGGTTTGGTCACACCGGTGGTGCTTTTGCCCGCTTGCTGCAGCCTTTTGGGGTAACTGTCCTGGCCTATGATAAATACAGGTTCGGATTTGCCAAAGACTATATCAAGGAGGCCAGCCTGGAACAGATCGCCAGGTATGCACAGGTGATCAGTTTACATGTGCCCCTTACTGAAGAAACCCGGCACCTGGCCAACGATTCGTTTTTTAACAAGCTGGAAAACCAGCCTGTTTTCCTGAATACCAGCCGTGGAAAAGTGCATGATACTGGCGCCGTAATCAGGGCCCTGGAAACAGGGAAAATTGCTGCAGCCGGACTCGATGTGCTTGAAAATGAACAGCTCAGCACGTATACGGAAGAGGAGAAGGCGCGCCTTTCCTGGCTCTGCTCTCAACCCAATGTGCTGGTCACTCCGCATATTGCAGGATACAGTCATGAAGCCTATCTGAAGATGGCTGAGGTGATCGTACAAAAGCTGTTTGGTTAATTAAATTCCCTATATTTGCTTTATCTGAGTGCAACGCTTTCGCTATTCGCTGAAGGCGTTGTTCTTTTTTTTTACTTTTTAACCAAAGGAGGTTAATTATGGCAGATGTAATTTATGTGTCAAAAGAGACCCTTGAACAAATGAAGCAAGAGCTCCACCATATGAAGGCGGTGGAACGTCCTGCTGCCTCCAGAGCGATTGCCGAGGCGCGGGAAAAAGGAGATTTGCGTGAGAATGCCGAATACGATGCAGCCAAAGAGGCGCAGGGAATCCTGGAAGCCAAGATCAAAAAACTCGAAAGTGATCTGGCTGTTGCCAGGATTCTGGAAGCAGATTCCATTGATACCAGCAAAGTATCCATCTTAACAAAAGTGACCGTTTCAAACCTGAATACGAAGAAGACCATGACCTACCAGATTGTTTCTGAAAAAGAAGCAGATCTGAAAGCAGGAAAGATTTCCGTAACCTCTCCAATCGGACAGGGATTGCTTGGCAAAACAGTAGGTGAGGTAGCCGAGGTAAAAGCGCCCGCAGGCATTCTGAAATTTAAAGTAGAGCAGATATCGCTTTAAAAAAGATTGACAACAACATTTAAAAAACGGTCATCTTTCAGGTGGCCGTTTTTTTTACCCGTATCTTGTTAATTTCAGACAAATTCCGGGTATGCGATTGATTCTTGTCTGTTTGTTTCAACTTTTTGTTATTGGTGCCGGTACAGCCCAGTCATCTTCAGCCATTCATTGGAAGGGGAAATGGATACGTGATCCCAGAACTCATTTTTTTGCTGATGAAAAAGCCTACCAGGAAAATCCTGCGCCGGTTTTTAAAAAAGAATTCCGGCTGGATAAGCCGTTGCGTTCTGCTATGCTGCATATCAGCGCACTTGGCTATTATGAAGCCAGCCTGAATGGGAAAAAAATCGGCAATCGCGTACTGGAACCTTCCCAAACAGATTATGCGCACCGGATCTTTTACAGCAGTTATGACCTAACGTCGGTGCTTAACCGACAAAACAATTCATTGGAGGTTGTGGTTGGTAATGGCTGGTACAATCCTATGCCGCTTCGCCTGTTCGGCCGCTTTAATCTGCAGGAAACGCTTCCTGTTGGGGAACCTGCGCTCCTTGCGCAACTGGAACTAATCTATACGGATGGCAGCAGGCAGCTTATCGCTACGGATGAATCCTGGAATGTGGCAGAGAGTTCCATCCGGAGAAATAGTATTTACCTGGGAGAATGGATTGATCTGCGTGTGAACTACAACGTTAGTGAAGGGCGAAAGGCTATCATAGCAAACCCACCAGCAGGCAAACTGGAGGCTCATCTTAGTCCGTCTGTTGTTATTGGCGATACATTGGCTCCTGTTGCCATACATCCAACCAAAGCCGGATGGCTGCTGGATTTTGGCACCAATCAAACTGGTGTTTTGCAACTTAAAACCCGCCTTCCGGCCGGAACGAAACTCAAAGTGCAGTATGGTGAACTCCTGTACCCGGATGGAAGTCTGAATAAAATGACCAGTGTTACCGGTCAGATAAAAGCTGCCGGTATCGGTGGCCCCGGCGCTCCTGATACTGCTTACCAGGAAGATGTTTTTATATGTTCAGGAGGAGAAGATCTGTTTCGCCCGAAGTTCACGTATCATGGTTTCCGGTATGCAGAAATCCAGGGGTATCCTGGTATGCCGGATACCTCGGCGATTCGCGCCCTTGTGCTGCATGCAGATCTTAAAGAAACCGGCAGTTTCTCCTGCTCCAACCCCCGCATCAATGAGTTGATGGTGATTTGTAAGCGTACTTTTTTGAGTAATCTGATCGGCGTTCAGTCTGATTGTCCGCATAGAGAAAAGCTGGGATATGGGGGTGATATTGTGGCAACGGCAGAGTCTTTCATTCATCTGTTTGATATGTCGGCTTTCTATGCTAAAACAGTTAACGATTTTGCCGATGCGGCCCGGCCGGATGGGGCATTTACGGAAACAGCTCCCTTTGTTGGTATTGCTGATGAAGGCTATGGCGAAGGATCCGGACCCATTGAATGGGGTACTGCTCATCCTGAATTGCTATGGCAGTTATACCGGTATTATGGAAATAAAAAACTGCTGCAGGATCAGTATCCGAATGCAAAAAAATGGGTGGAGTTCCTGCGCAGTAAAGCAGTCGATCACCAGTTTCATACTACGATTGGAGACCATGAATCGGTTGCGCCTAAAGATATTTCAGTTAGCGCGACTTCCTTTTATTATTACAATGTGAGCTTGTTAGCGCGACTTGCATTTATTCTGGGAAAAGAGGAAGAAGCGATGAACTATGTTGGTTTGGCGGAACAGATCAAACAGCGATTTGTGGATACCTATATTAGCAAGGATTCTGGTAAGGTCGGAATCGGAACCCAATCCACCCAGGCGCATGCATTGTATTTTGGCCTGGTTCCATCTGAGTTAAAAGCTGCAGCATTCGATTACCTGGTAAATGATATTACGTCAAGGCAATCCGGTCATCTCAGTACCGGAATTTTTGGTACGAAATACCTGCTGGAAGTGTTAGGGGAAAATGGCAGAGCTGATCTCGCCTATGATATCATCACAAAAGAAGGTTTTCCCGGCTGGATGCACATGATGGATAATGGCGCTACCAGTTTGTGGGAACATTGGGCTTACAGTGATAATACCTTTTCGCATAATCACCCCATGTTCGGAACAGTAACGGAATTCTTTTTCCGATGGATTGCGGGGATAAGGAGGGTAGAGAAGGGAGGAAAGGAGAAGGGAGGAAAGGAGGAGGGATTTATAGTGCAGCCGGATACTCGCAGATTGCATTGGGCAAAAGCTGCCGTGGGCACCCAAAACGGGCAACTTAGTACGGAATGGAAAAAGTTTGGAAATCAGTTGGAATTGATAGTGGAAGTGCCGGCTAATTCTACCGTTCAGCTAAGATTACCGGTAAATGAAATGCACCGAACCTGGAAAACAAGCATCCTGAAACAGGGCAAACACACCATTCTGCATACCATCCCGCCTGGCAGGTAACAATTCGGTAACCTTGCGGTAACATTTGGGATACATTCTGGTAACACTGGCCTGATAGTTTTGCGCCATGATTTGGCGACTCCTTTTCATGCTGTTGTTTTTTCCCCTGGCCCTTCAGGCACAGAAGACCATTAAATGGAATGGTTTGCAGCTGAATGCCATTGATAAAAAAGGCCGCAAGCAGGGCGACTGGCTATTCTTTGACAAAAAAGGCAATGCGCTGATGCAGTGCCAGTTTCAGAATGATAAAGTGGTTGGACCTCGGGTATTCTTTAATGAAGGGGATACTGCACTGGTTCGCTTAACCCCCACCGATAGCCTTGAGCATTTTATCTACTACTATAAGGGTGAAAAAATTAGCGGAGCCTTTGTGCAAAATGATGACCGCTTCCAGATCGAACTGGATCATATCCCCGCAGGTTTCGGCTCAGCAGAACTGGCTGAACTCAAGCGCTGGTATGCAGTGAAGATCGAGCCGGTGTACATGTTCGCCACTCAAAACCTGATCGATTATTTCAGTGCTGCCTATTATAAAGCGAATGCCATTCCCAACTGGAATCATACCTTTGTGGTCACCATCAATGCATCGGGCAAAGTGACCCATGTGGAATGTCCGTCAAGAGATGAACTCTGGACCGAGAACCTTGAGAATGAAGTTTTTGGCATGTTCTACAACATGGGACGCTGGCAGCCATTTTTTGATACCTGGGAAACCCGGGATATAAAAATTACGATGTCATTGGGGGCAGATTTGCAAACAATCACCTCAAGATGACCATATTCACCAAGTTGATCAACGGCGAAATTCCCTCTTACAAGATCGCTGAGAATGACAAATTCTATGCCTTTCTGGATGTATTCCCCATGACCCATGGCCATGTGCTGGTTGTGCCCAAAATGGAAGTAGACAAATTCTATGATGTTCCGGATGCCTACCTGGCGGAAATCCTGGTTTTTGCAAAACCCATCGCGCGCGCTATTGAACAGGCATTTCCCTGTCAGCGGGTTGGGTCTGCTGTAATCGGACTGGAAGTGCCTCATGCACACCTGCATTTGGTTCCGCTGCAATCTGCAGACGACCTGAATTTTACCCGACCTAAACTGAAACTGAGTCCGGAGGAATTAAAAACCGCACAGGAAAAAATCCTGGCATATTTGGAAAATCCTGAAGTATTCAGACCGGTTTCCTGATCCGGTGCTCGTTTTTCTTAAGGAAATCTTCCCAGCCTTTTAATTTGGAACCGGCTCCGGGAACGGGAGAAGATGTCTGGTAGTGATGACAGATCGCTACAGCCAATGCATCCGAGGCATCCAGGAATTCCGGTTTCTCTTCTATCGTGAGTATGCGCTGTAACATCGACCAAACCTGGTTTTTATCAGCATTACCATTCCCGGTGATGGACTGTTTCACTTTTTTGGGAGAATACTCACATACTTCGAGGCCGGCTTGTATGGCGGCGGCAATTGCTACGCCCTGTGCTCTTCCCAGCTTGAGCATACTTTGCACGTTTTTGCCAAAGAAGGGTGCTTCGATCGCAAAACTGGTAGGTTGATATTCCTTAATTAATTCGGCCACCCGGCGATGAATCAGCTCCAGGCGGATATGCTGGTCTTTTTTGGCATTCAATTTTAGCACATTCATGTGCAATAGTTGAAGCTTTTGACCGTTCACTGCTATCAATCCATAACCCATTATAATGGTGCCTGGATCAATACCCAGAATTATTTGTGAGGTTTTTTTCAACGAGCGCTTATTTTTAACCCGGATGGTATCCAGCAAAAATATCAAAATCTTTCTCAACTACTGGTTGGGACCCCTGATATTCATTTGGTTGAGCTGGTCGATCTATCGGCAACTGAGTAGCCAGCCCGATTTGACAACCACCTGGCAACAAATGCAGGAGACCCTGAGAACCGAACATGCCTGGAAACTAATCGCGGTGGTTGTGCTGATGTTGGCTAACTGGGGACTGGAAGCATTGAAATGGAGAGAACTCTTATTGCCCCTGCATCGTATATCCATGGTAAAGGCTTTTAAGGCAACACTAGCCGGACTCGCATTTGCAGTGAATACACCCAACCGGATTGGTGAATATGGTGGGCGGGTGCTCTATCTGCCGGAGGGTAAAAGACTGGCATCGGTATCACTGACCCTGATCGGAAGTTTCAGCCAGGTATTGGTAACATTGGTAGTTGGTACCATCTCACTCTGGATTTGGTATGCCAATTATCAATCTGTGGACCTGCCTTCGCATTGGAACCTACAGGAAATTTGGGTACCGTCCCTTGGTTGGTTGCTGAGTTTTATCAGTGGTGCGGCTATCCTGCTGTATTTTCGCATCAGCTGGGTGGTAAGAGCTGCAGAAAAAATTCCGGGAGCGGGTAAAATCCTTCCGGTTTTGCAGGTGGTGGATCATTTACCGGTTACAATTTTGTTAAGAGTGCTTGGGTGGTCAGTGTTGCGGTACGCGGTATTTGTTATTCAATATATCTTACTACTGCAAAGTTTTAACGTGACGGATGCGATTGGAGTAGCTGCCTGGCTGATCAGCCTCCAGTTTCTGATCATGGCGATTATTCCTACTATTGCACTGGCAGATATTGGGATTCGCGGAAAGCTGGCACTGGAGTTGTTCGGAATGATCAGCACCAACCAGTTGGGTATCATTGCAGTAGCGCTGGGAATCTGGCTGATCAACCTTATTGGCCCGGCTATTGTTGGTAGTTTACTGATCATCCGGATTAAACTCGTAGGTTCCGGTCCGGTCAAAGAAAAGAAGTAGGATGAAAAGAATTTTAGCGTTCATATTTGTAAGCCTGGTGTTTTCCAAAAGACTGGATGCATACAATGAGTTTTGTGGTGTTCGCAACATTGCATTTGTAAATGGTGAATCCACTACCTATAAAGTCTTTTATACACTGGCCGGCATGTATATCGGAGCAGGTGAAGCTAACTTCTCAGTACGTTTAACCAACCTCAATGGTAATCCGGTGTACCATGTAATTGGAGACGGCAAGACTTACAGTTTCTATGATAATTTCTTTAAAGTGCGGGATAAATATGAATCCTATATCGATACGTTTTCAATGCAACCGCACAAGTTTATCCGGAATGTGTACGAGGGTGGGTATACGAAATTTCAGACAGTGAATTTTGATCATAAAGCCAATAAGGCTATCGCCAACTATGGCACTTTTGATGTCCCCAACTGCGTGCAGGATGTAGTGAGTTCCATCTACTATGCGCGTAATATCGATTTCAGCAAATACAAGCCTGGAGATAAAATTCCTTTTTCCATGTTCCTGGATGATGAAACCTATAATCTCTACATCCGTTACCTGGGTAAGGAAACGATCAAAACCAAGTACGGAAAGTTCCGCGCCATCAAATTCAAGCCGCTGCTGGTGAAAGGAACCATTTTTGAAGGGGGCGAAAAGATGACTGTTTGGGTAAGCGATGATGGCAACAAAATCCCCCTGCGGGTGGAGAGCCCGATTAGCGTCGGCAGTGTAAAAGTTGATATGATGTCTTACCGCAACCTGCGCTATCCCCTCAGCAGTTTGGTAGGAGTGAGGTAATGTTTAAAGATCCTTCAATTTCAGCGTTGCCCCGGCCCGCACTCCTTTTTCTGTTTGCATCAGTTCAGCCAGTTCAATTTGAGGATCGTGTTCGAAATAAAGCAGGTAGTTGTTTTCGACAGCCTCTGCAAGGAAGGATTTTTTCTCCTGCAGGGTGGTCAGCGGAAACATATCATAGGCCATCACATAGGGAATGGGCAGATGCGCAGCTGAAGGCAGGAGATCTGCCATATACACAATCGTTCTGCCTTTATAGTTTATCTGAGGCAGCATCATGGAATTTGTATGGCCATTGACGAGCCGCACAGAAAAATTTTCTGTAAATGAATCCCCTTCAATAAATTTCAGTTGCCCCGATTCCTGGATAGGCAAAATATTATCCTTCAGAAAAGATGCTTTCTCCCGGTCGTTGGGGTGCACCGCCCAGTTCCAGTGATCTGCATGACTCCAGTAAGTTGCATTTTTAAAAGCAGGCAACAGTTGATCTCCCTGGCGGATGATAGCACCTCCGCAATGATCGAAATGCAGGTGGGTGAGAAACACGTCTGTAATATCATCGCGATGAAAACCATGTTGGGCAAGTGAGCTATCTATATTGCATTCACCATGCAAATGGTAATGCGAAAAGAATTTGGCATCCTGTTTATCACCAATGCCAGTATCGATTAGAATCAGCCGGTTGCCATCCTCTACAAGTAGGCAACGCATGGCCCAGGTGCAGAGATTGTTTTCGTCTGCCGGATTCAATTTGTTCCACATGGTTTTGGGAACCACACCAAACATGGCACCACCGTCCAGTTTAAAATAACCCGTATCAATTGTATAGAGTTGCATGTGTTTTATCGTAGGCTTTTTTGGTATAGAATAGGGCGATCAGTCCGAGTACAAAGAATACACCTAATGCTATGATTGAGTTGCGCATACTCCCGGTTAATTCTTCGAGGTAACCAAATGTGAAGATTCCAATCACAATAGCGATCTTTTCGGTTACATCATAGAAACTGAAAAAGGATGTTGTGTCCTGGGTAGGAGGCAGCAGTTTGGAATAAGTGCTTCGGCTCATACTCTGGATACCACCCATTACCAATCCCACACAGGCAGCGAGAATATAAAACTGCGTTTGTGTCTGCACGTAATAGCCAGCAATACATACCATGATCCAGATGCTTACCGCAAGGATCAGCACCCACATATTCCCTATTTTTTTTGACAGCCGGCTCAATCCAATAGCGCCAATAATAGCTACCAGCTGGATCAGGATGATCGTGATCAACAATTTGGGTTCATCCTCCGGGTTGGGGAAGATCTCTTTTTTCCCGAAACCTGCTGCTACCAGCATGACGGTTTGCACTCCCATGTTGTATAGAAAAAAAGAGAGCAGGAAGCGCTTTAAAACAGCCATCTGTTTGAGCTGGTTCCAGACCAGTTGCAATTCATGGAATCCATTTACCAGTACATGTTTTTTGGATTTGCGCTCCGCCTTGCTGCTGAGGGGCAATACGCGCAGCGTGAATTGAGCAAAACCAAACCACCAGAGGCCTACCAACAGAAAGGAAAACCGCGGGCCAAGAGTTTTATCGCTGGCATCAAAACCAAACAGGCTTTCAAGAATGCCGGGATTTAAAATGAGAATGAAACAAATAATCTGTAACAATACCGAACCCACATATCCCAACGCAAATCCTTTCGCACTGATGCGGTCCTGGTCTTCCGGTGCAGCAATATCTGGCAGATAGGAGTTATAAAACACCAAACTCGCCCAATAACCTAAAGCTGCAATGGAAAAGAAGATGATTCCTAACTCAATGCGATCCGGAGTGAAAAAGAACAATCCCAAACAGGCGGCGGAGCCCATAAAACTAAACCAACGCAGGTACACTTTTTTATTGCGTCGGTAATCCGCAATGGAGGAGAGGATTGGGCTGCTGAAGGCCACCAGCAGGAAGACCACACTGAGGGCATAATCCATCAGGGCCGTGTTCACAAATTCTCTTCCGAAAAAAGAAACTTTATGCTGGCCATTGCCATTTCCTGAAGAAGTTATTGCTACAAAATAGGCCGGAAAAATCGTGCTGGTGATTACCAGGTTATACGCACTGTTGGCCCAATCGTACATGGCCCAACCATTGATGACTTTTTTTGGTGCCGTCTGCATGCAGTTGCTTGGTTTTGGAACAGGAAATTATCCATTATGGATGACACCTGTCCACAGCAATATAAGAAGAATTACCCCAGCTACAATCCGGTAATAACCGAACCAGCGGAAGCCGTGTTTCTGAAGAAAACCAATGAAGAATTTGATGGCCAGCAGAGCCACGATAAAGGCCACAATATTTCCTACGATAAATGCAATCAGATTGTCCTGGGAACTGAGCAGCATTTCATATCCTTTCTGTTCTACGCCATTTGCCCCGGGCCAGTCTTTTAATACCAGGGAATAGCCGGTTGCTGCTGCCATCGTTGGAACCGCCAGGAAAAAGGAAAATTCAGCTGCTACCTTACGTGATAAACTTTGCTGCATACCACCAATAATAGAAGCAGCACTTCTGCTTACACCGGGTATCATTGCCAGGCACTGCCAGATACCTATGATGATGGCTTTACCATAACTGATTTCAGCTTCCTCGTGTATGCTTGGGTGTTGAAAACTGCGATCAATGAATATCAGTACTAAACCTCCCAATAACAGGGTGATGGCCACTGTAAGCGGACTCTCCAGCAGGGCATCAATCTGATCCGAAAACAGGAAACCCAGCAAAAGTGCCGGAACAACTGCCAGGGCCAGTTTGATGTAAAAACTGAAACTTTTAAAGTCCACAAATTTCTTCCAGTAAAGCACCACCACAGCCAGGATCGCTCCCAACTGGATGGCTACTTCAAATAATTTGGTGAAGGATTCGGTATGGATTCCCAGCAGGGAGCTGGCAATGATCATATGGCCGGTAGAAGAAACAGGTAAAAACTCGGTCAGGCCCTCTACGATGGCTATGATAATGGCTTCAAGAATACTCATGGAAAAAAGATCAGGAGTTGGGCTTTTTGAAGATGGCCACTACTTCCAGCGCCAATCCGGCAATAATCAGGATCGGTGCAATAGTAATCCGGGTAGTGCTGTACACCTCTTTCTGCTCAAATACTGTTGGATCAGCGCTTCTGCCACCCGCCATCAGTAATAATCCCAATGCAATCACGGCAATACCTGCCAGCATCCAGATATAGTTGGTCTTTCCGAATAAGCTTTCGGAGGTGTGAGAAGTAGGAGTTGTAGATACTTTCTTAGACATGGTTGCAAAATAAGGATTAATAAAGATCATCCAATTTCATCTTCAGGTATTTCACCACGCTGCGGTGGGTACTCAGCAATGAAATCAGGATTCCTAATAATATGATTCCCGCTCCCAGAATAGCCAACCAGGTGGTATCCCGCATGGCTTTCAGCTCCGGAAGCTGTTGTTCTGCAAAAAAGATCAGGGCGATGATGCCTGCAATCGCAATCACCCCGGCTATAGCCCCATTCAAAATAGCCCGCATATCCATCGGTTTGGCTATGAAGCCCCGGGTTGCCCCCACCATTTGCATGGTTTTGATGATAAACCGGTTGCTGAACATGGCCAGCCGGATGGTATTATCAATCAGCACAATCACCACCACACAAAGCACGATCGCAATAATTAGCAGTATAAGGCTGATTTTTTTGACATTCTCATTCAGATTGTCCACCAGGGTGCGGGGGTATTGTACATCGTTCACAGCTATATTCTGTTCCAGGTCGGCCTGTATGGCTGCCAGGGAATCAGAATGTACATATTCATTAATAAGGGTAAAATCAATACTGGCCGGCAGCGGGTTGGCCTCCAGGATATTTTTCCAGTCGTCATTGCCATCTGCCATGAATTTCTTCCTGGCATCCTCCTTGGTTACATAAGTGTACTGCCGCACATAGGGCTTACTAGCAATGTATTGCGTCAGCTCCACGCTGTCCTTGGAAGAGATGTTTTCCTTCAAATAAACACGCACTTCCACATTTTCCTTAAAATATTGTCCCAGTTTGTTGGCATTGATCACGATCCAGCCCAGCAGTCCCAGGATGAATAGCACCAGGGAAACCCCCAGAATGGACATAAAATAAGATGGTTGGGAACGTTTCGCGGAGGATTTTCCGATTTGCGTCATGATTTGATGTTTCGATGGGTCAGTACTTGTCGACGCGGACAAAAATAGCGGTTTTAGCCTTTCTGTTTGTATTTTTGTCGCCCCTTGGCCGGTTCTTTTAAGGCCAATTTCACATTTAAAATATTGTTGATCCAAATAGCAAGCATGGAGTATAGTTTCAGGCAGATCGAAAAAAAATGGCAGGCAGCGTGGAATGCACAGCAGACGTACCAGGTTTCCAATGACTCAGATAAGCCAAAGTGTTATGTACTGGATATGTTTCCCTATCCAAGTGGAGCAGGATTGCATGTTGGCCATCCCCTCGGTTATATTGCCAGCGATATCTATAGCCGTTTCAAGCGCCTGAAAGGGTACAATGTGTTACACCCGATGGGCTATGATGCTTTTGGATTGCCAGCAGAACAGTATGCCATCGAACATGGCGTACACCCTGCTGTGAGCACCGAGACCAATATTCAGAATTTCCGCAAGCAACTGGATAATATCGGCTTCTGCTTCGACTGGAGCCGGGAAGTACGAACCTGCGATCCATCCTATTACAAATGGACGCAGTGGATTTTTCTGCAACTGTTTCAATCTTATTATAATCGGGCTAACGGAAAAGCGGAATCAATTGCCTCCCTTGTAACCATTTTTGAAGAGAAGGGGAATGAAGGAGTTGTTTGTCCGGGTGAACCTGGCCTGCAATTCAGCGCGGCCGACTGGAAAGGCTATTCTTCACAGCGCCAGCAGGAGATTTTGATGAACTATCGCCTGGCTTATTGTGGATATGGAGAAGTAAACTGGTGCGAGGCATTGGGAACCGTATTAGCCAATGATGAAGTGGTGAATGGGGTGAGTGAGCGTGGTGGTCATCCTGTGGTAAAAAAGAAACTGCGCCAGTGGTACCTGCGCATTACAGAATATGCAGATCGCCTGCTGGAAGGACTGGATCGAATCGAGTTCAGTGAGGCCATGAAGGAAATGCAGACCAACTGGATTGGCAAGAGTTATGGCGCTGAGATTGATTTTGCAGTGAAATCAGAGAAAGGATCTGTGTCCAGCCTGAGAGTATATACCACTCGGCCGGATACTATTTTTGGCGTGGACTTTATGGTGGTGGCACCAGAACTGGAAATCGTGGAAGGATTAAAATCAGCCGGACAGGCAACTGCTGTAGAGCAATACCTTGATTATGTAAAGAGTCGCAGTGAGCGGGAGCGGATGGCAGAAAAAAAGATCACTGGCGTATTTACAGGTTCTTATGCCATAAATCCTTTTGATGGTAGAGAAATTCCGATCTGGTTATCAGAATACGTGCTGGCTGGTTATGGTACAGGAGCCATCATGGCCGTGCCTTGCGGCGATGAAAGAGATCATCGTTTTGCAGAACATTTTTCAATTCCGATTACCAATATCATTGGTGCACATTATGATGGCAAGGAAGCCAATCCTACCAAGGATGCGATTCTCGAGAACAGTGGTTTCCTGAATGGTATTGGCATGCGCGAAGCAACTGAAATCGTGCTGAAGAAACTGGAAGAGATGGGTATCGGTAATCGCAAAGTGAATTACCGGATGCGGGATGCAGCGTTTAGCCGTCAGCGTTATTGGGGTGAACCTTTCCCGGTTAAATGGCAGAATGGGGTGGCGAAAGCATTGCCTGCTTCTGATTTACCACTGGAATTGCCTTATGTGGAATCCTACAAACCCGGACCAGAAGGGGAGGGCCCACTGGCCAATATTCCTGAATGGATTGCTGCTGAACTGGAGACCAATACCATGCCTGGTTATGCGGGATCTTCCTGGTATTTCCTGCGTTATATGGATCCCAAAAACGACAAGGAGTTTTGCTCCAGGGCGGCCAGTGATTACTGGGGACAGGTGGATTTGTATATCGGTGGAACGGAGCATGCGGTAGGACATTTATTATACAGCCGGATGTGGACCAAGGTGTTGTACGACCTCGGACATATCGGCTTTGATGAACCCTATAAGAAACTGGTGAACCAGGGTATGATCCAGGGAAGCAGTCGATTTGTATACCGAATCAATGGCACGAATACATTTGTGTCGAAGGGCTTGTTGAATGAGGAAGGAATGTATGAAGGCAAGCTCGTTGACAAGTTGCATGTGGATGTGAATATCGTGGATGGATATGCGCTGGATACAGAGGCGTTTAAGAAATGGAAACCTGAATATGCACAGTCAGAATTTGTATTGGAGAATGAGCAGTATCTCTGTGGCTCGGAAGTGGAGAAAATGTCCAAGTCCAAGTTCAATACCGTGAACCCGGACCATATTGTCGAGAAATTCGGTGCGGATACTTTCCGCATGTACGAAATGTTTCTCGGGCCGGTTGAAATCAGCAAGCCCTGGGATACCAAGGGCATTGAAGGAGTACATCGTTTCCTCAAGAAGTTCTGGCGTTTGTATGTGGATGAGAACAAGGGCCTGAATCTGACCGATGAGGCTCCAACAGCGGCAGAATTGAAAGTGTTACATCGCACGATTCGCAAGATCGAAGAAGATACCGAACGTTTTTCTTTCAATACAGGTGTGAGTGGTTTTATGATCTGTGTGAATGAATTAAATGAATTGAAATGCCGGAAGAAGGCCATTCTGTTGCCGCTGCTGGTATTACTGGCTCCTTATGCGCCGCATATTACAGAAGAGCTGTGGCAACTGGCCGGACAGGCAGGTTCTGTACTGGATGCGGCTTTCCCTGCGTTTAAGGAAGAATATGTGCGGGAGTCGGCCAAGGCCTATCCTGTTGCGATTAATGGTAAAACGAGAACAGAGATCACTATTGGTTTGGAGGCTTCCCAGGCGGAAGTGGAGGAGATTGTACTGGGGAATGAGCTGGTGCAGAAATGGCTGGAGGGGAAAGCGCCGAAAAAGATCGTGTATGTGAAAAACAGGATGATTAATGTGGTGATTTAGTCGATTTAAGCACTGATAAATTTCCAAAAAACCGTCGTAAATGTCCATTTATCGACGGTTTTTGCTTGAAGGGCGAAAGAGTTTTTAAGAGGCGAAAAAGCATACCATCTTTGTATCAGCAACAGAGAATAGTAGTCCCTAGATCCTAAACCAATCCAATACCTCTGAAGCGACCGTAGAAGCAGCAGAAAGCCAATCCAATCCTTTGAAAGCAGTAGTAAACGAATCCGACATCCGCGAAAACGAGTAGAATCCAACCCAATGAAGAAGATTTATCAATGCGTCCATCATTGGTAGATTGATTGTCCGGGCTCCCTGAAAATGATGAGCTAAACAAAAGAATGTAAGCAGTTATTGAAAGGCCTATTTCTATGAAACCGTAGGTTGTTGACTCGTCCGGAAAAAATTTAACCGCCCCTCGTGGGCGGTTTTTTTATTCGCTGATTTTGTTAAATGAAGTGTGAATATATCCGAGATCCCTGTTTTCAAGCGGACAAACAAAAAGGTCGACCCGCCCAGTCTCATCACTGTTACTTTCAAGTACTATACGTAGAAAAAGAGTGAAATAAGCAAAGTTTTTGCTGTGCCACTTCGATTCTTTAGGTTTCATCGGAAATTGAGGGTTGTGTCCTTTAGGAATTACAATTTCATCAAATGTTGCAATATAATAGGACTCACCCTTACTGTTTATTGATTTGGTGAATACGGCTTGAAAATTATTTCGCCTATTATCTGGCTTTTCAATGTAGAATATTTCTGTTTTTTTGGCAACTAATATATCCTTATCAACACATTCACCGGCTATAATAATTTCTATTCCTTTCGAAGAATCCCCTCGATTCCAGAATGAAAAATCCAGTGTATTACTTTCTCCTTTTTTTAATGTTAAAATCGAATGGGATTGAAAGAATTGAAAAGTTGTCGGAGGCAAGGCTGGTTTTATTGGTTTGTTTTTCTGCCTGAAATGAAGAGCAATTCCATCATTTTTATGAAACTCCTGGATATCTTCAAAACCAGCAATCAGGTGTTCTGAGTTCATTCTGGCAAGTTGCGCAAAAGCCTGGAGGAATTCTTCAGCAAAAATAGGATTGTTGAACCAGGCTTTTTTTATGTCTTCAAAATCATGCGGCGGTTGTAGCACGACTGACCATGCTTCGGGTTTATTCTTATTGAAATTCGCCTTCTTTCTGATATTTGAAATCGAATCTGCTATTTTTCCATTCGAAAAAAGGCATAGGGAGATGGAATCACTATCATGTACCAGTATAGACAGTGTGCTTGTTTTCAAGGAAGAAGAAAGAAATTTTGCCAATTGCTTTAAATCTTTCAAGTTTTGGGATTCAGTATCTTCATCGTAAACGGAAACCCAGTTTAAATCAGGTTTGGCCACTACCAGTACTGATTTATCTGCTTCCTCCTGATTTTCGACTTGTTCAAAATCAAGTGTGCTATTGTATTGTTGTAAGCAAAAAATAATTTCTTCAACCAGACTTTCTTTGTTTAGTGAATCAGTATTGATCTGAATATTTGTAAAAAAAGCTCCCATATATTAATTAAT